>OLPE01000008.1_pt1 | contig 266246 bp, 218 predicted proteins | sample 1671901 | NCBI WGS metagenome assembly OLPE01 (sample SAMEA3136624, study PRJEB25190) | human gut metagenome | biome: human gut; feature: human-associated habitat; material: faeces | place: Austria | collected 2013 | reverse complement strand
TATTGTATCGTATTGAAACCTCTAAAAGTGACATCAAAGCAGCTGAAATCCTTTTAGCAGCCAAAGAGTTCCGTGGAGCGAATAACCGGGCATATTATGGGATTTACCATGCAATATCAGCGGTGCATGCACTGGATGGTAATGCATATAAGAGACATAAAGATGCCCTGGCGAATTTCAATAAGAATTATGTGAAAACGGAGATCTTCCCGAGAAAGCTTGGAAAGAAAATTGTTGAATCAGAAGAAATACGTCACGCCAGTGATTATGATGATTTCTATATAGCAACCAGAGAAGAGGCTGAGGAGCAGATTGAGACGGCAAAGGAGCTGGTGTCACGTGTAGAAGAGTATGTACAGGCAAGATGGAAGAGAAAGTCTGAAAAGTAAGGATGAATTTTTTAGAAGCATTACCCGTAAAAGATATTTTGAAGATTAAAGTGAAGGGCTGGAGCTGTAACAGGTTCCGGCTTTTTTTGTGAAGATGTGAATATAGTTTATCGAAAAATGTCGAATTGATATTATTGCGTTATAACTAGTTTAAAGGTATGATAAAAATAAAATATAATAATATTTGAACAGGAGGGCAATATGAAAAAAAGTAAAATTGCAATGGGTATTATGGTTTTTATTATAGCGGCACTTTTGCTCATAGGTGTACCTATATGTATTAATTTGTGTTTTAAACCAGAAAATAGATGGACGGCCGGAAATGTGTTGACATATTATGGTGCTACGCTTAGTTTTTTAGGAACTGTTATTTTTAGTAGTTTATCCATTTACCAAAATATTCAAATTCGAAAAGAAGCAGATAAGCGTGAAAAAATATTGAGAGACATGGAATTGAAAAAGAATTATCCACTTATTAAGTGTAGGTTGGATGGATATTGTGGGAATTATCAAAATGTAGAAATTTCTTTTTCTAATATATCAGACAATGTAGCAGATAATATAGAAATTAGTCCGTTAATATTTACTAATGCGGAAAATAAGGTAATATCAACATCCGTTAATATGGAACCAAAGATTGATGTTTTGAAAGCGGGAGAGAGGCAGACAGTCCGTTTCTCTAATGAAGGAATTTCTGGTGAAAATATAGAATTACAATTTGATATAAGATGTACGGATAAATTTTCTAATCAAATTGAATATAAGGCAATATGTAAAATCTTTGATTCATCAAAATATAATAGTAAAATATCGGTAATACAAATATAAATATGGAATTGTAAAGTATGGCAGTCTCTCTGGAGGCTGCTTTGCCAATATAAAACAGAATATCGAACACACAATAAAGCACTCAATGCCTTATGACATGATGCCTCTTAAGTAGACAAGGTAAATGACCGGATCTACTTAAGGGGAATCAGGAGAGGTATTGGGCGTTTTTTACGTCTCAGGACTTTGTTTTTCTCTGAGTCTAGGTAGCAACCATTTTTCTGTCCGCATTTGAATATAATCTGAAATATCTTTTCGAAATTCATTATAATCACTGTTAGAAATAAAAGAGTTTTCGTTATTGGTTTCGATATTTTTTACTATAGTAGATGTTAGTATAGCAATATCAGAAGTGATTTTCATATCCAATAAATGACTCATTTCTTTTCGCTTATGAAATTCTTCCAATTCTTCTGGAGATTTACAATTATCCTCGCATAATAAATATTCTGGGCGCACACCTAAAATAGGAGCTATTGAGTAGGCTGCCTCAATCGTCATTGGTCTTCGAAAATTGCGAAAATTGCGGATTTGCTGTGAAGAGTAATGAGATAACTCAGCAAGTGCCGGTGCTTTAATGTTACGCTCTGTCATAAGTGCGTCTAATCTTTGTGCACATTCTACCCCATAATAATTTTTTCGTTTCATAGTAGGAATTCCCCCTTTTTTTAATAGCGAAACAAAGTTTGTTTCGTTATTTTGTTGTGACTAACTAAGAAATTCTAAATCATTCTTAAAGATTCTAAGTCATTCTTAAAAAATTTCAAATTTAGCTATAATATCCTTATAGGAAACAGAAACTGTTGTTTGCGAAAACCGAAACAATATATTATCATAATAGCATAAAGAAACACATAAGGCAATGTGAAATCAGACAGAAAGCAGAGGTATTTATTATGAGAAAAACAACATCATATCCAAACCCATTTTCAGATGCATTAAGTGTTGATACTGCTGGATTGCAGAAAATGCTGAATTCAGGAAGACAGACAGCAACACAGATTGGTATAGCAGCAGGTGCAAGATTTTGTGTTGGCAGAAGAGTGTATTGGAATGTAGCAAAAATCAGAAAATATCTGGACGAAATTTCTGAGTAAGGTGGTGATTCTATGGGAGTATATGAAAATCTGCTGCCGGGTAAAGAAAACGCACTGACACCGGAGTACCTTACTGTAAAATGTCACTTTTCCAGTGTCCGAATGCTTCAAAAACAGATCGAAGCAGAACGTAAGGCTGGCAAAGTCATATTATCAAACACCACATCGCCTGGAGGATATTATCTTCCGGCTGCAGGAGACACAATGGAAATCCGGAAGTTTATTCGTACTTTAGAGAATAGAGGTGAAAATACATTGAGAGCTTTGGAAAGCGCAAGGGACTTATTGAAAGAATTGGAGAGTGATGAATGTTGATCAATCTCCAAGAGATAAAGGATTTTGTGTCTATCAGTGCTGTAGCGGATTACTTAGGGTTGGAAGAAGAATATGGAAAACGTAAGTTTCCAGGTGAAAGAACTGCAAGTATTGAATTATATCCAAATACTCAGACATTTTACGACTTTGGTCGTGCTGTTGGTGGAGATATCTTTGATTTACTTTCTCACATAAAAGGGATTGGCTTCAAGGAAGCACTTGACGAAATTGTTGATTTTTTTAAGATTGAGGTTTCAACAAGTGAAAATGAAGAGACATCTCGTCCGCGCTGGATTAACTATTTGGAAGAGAAGAAAAAATGTCAATATATTGAGCATTATAACTACTCTTTGATTAGTCTCAAAGGGGAATATTTAGGCTATGCATTCACTAAAGTGCGGGTAATGCACCAGATAAAGAAAAAAGATGATAATGGCGATGAGGTTTTGATATGGGACAAGACCCTGATTTATGGAACGCTTAATGGTGATTATATCAAATGCAAGTTAGAGAAGAAAGCAAAGGACACTTTTGCCATTTATGGTAGTTCTGTTTTTGCAATTCAGGAAGCGATAGATCGTCAGGAGACAATTTTTTATACGGAAGGCGAAAAAGATGTAAATACGCTGATGGAAAAGGGATATACAGCAGTTACCTGCGGCGGATCAGGAGACTGGAAGTCAGATGCTTCTATTCTTTTTCAAAATGCGAATGTAATTGTTCTAGCTGATAATGATAAGCCGGGGGGAAAACTGGCATCTACTGTTGTAAAAGACCTAAAGGGCATAGTCAAGAGCATTAAAATAATTGTTCCAATGCCAAATACGCCAAAAGCAGATATAACCGATTATTTTGAAGCGGGACATACTGTTGAAGAATTTAAAAATTTAATAAAAACAGGTGATGATACAGAAAGCATTTGTGCAGAAGTTCAGCAAGATCAGAAGCAGGATGCAGGCAAAAAACGAGCCGTAACACAAAAAAGCAAGGACGAAGTAGCTGGAGGTTCGGCATTAGTCTTTAAATTTCTCGACTGCAACTATGATGAAGATGGAAATGTAAAAAGCGTAAAACAGCTTGTACATAATTTTGAAATCGTTATGGATAAAGACAGCCGTTTTGCCGGAAAAATCCGCCTTAATGAGTTTGCACAACAACCTTACTTATATGGTAGTGTACCATGGGAAAATGAGAATAATTGCAGAGCATGGAGCAGTCATGATGATTCAGCCCTATTTTCACTGATACAGGCTGATTATGGGCTTAAAAGCCGACAGGACTTTGCAGATGCATTGAAAAATGTTTCTATGCGGAATAAATTCCACCCAGTAAGAGAATTACTGGATTCCCTTACATGGGATGGAAAAGAGCATATAAGAAGCCTGCTGCCGGAATATCTTGGAGCAGAGGATTCTGATTATACATACCAGGTAATGCGCTTATGGATGTTAGGAGCTGTTTCAAGAGTGTATAAACCCGGAAGTAAATTTGATTATACAATCATTTTACAGGGGTCACAGGGCATTGGCAAGAGTACGTTTCTGAAATTGATGGCTTTGGACGATTCATGGTTCAATGATTCACTGGACAGTTTGGATTCAGACAAAGCGGTCCAGTCGCTTACCGGATCATGGATCATTGAGCTTGCAGAGCTTAAATCATTGGCAAGGACGGCGGGCGGTGTGGAGAGTGTAAAGCGATTCCTGACAGCCACACAGGACAAATATAGGATTCCTTATGAAAGGCGAGCGGACACGTTTTATAGACAGTGTGTATTTGCTGGAACCACTAATAAAGATGATTTCTTGCAGGACGAGACAGGAAACAGGCGTTTTCTTATTATTCACACAGGCGTTACAAAAACATCTAAGAGCCTTTTTACACCAGAAGTTATGGATGATATAAAACAGGCATGGGCGGAAGCAGTACATATTTGGAAAAACGAAGATCCGCAGTTGATACTTCCGGAAAACTGTATGCAGCAGGCTAAAGAGCTTCAAGAGGCGAATATGGCGGATGATGGCAAGCGGGGGATTATTCAGGAATACCTGGAAGGTAAAACACAGGTATGTGCTAGAGAAATATGGTTCGAAGCATTAAAGGAAACCATACCACCAAAAAATTGGCAGGCATCAGAAATAAATAATATCGTTGCTAAAATACCGGGATGGGAAAGGCTTAAAACCCCACGTAAATTTGATGGATATGGACAACAACGAGGCTTCAGAAAAATAGCAATGAAAACTACAGAAGAGGAATCTGAAAATTCTGAGTTTGTTGTTGTTTCAGAGCAAGAACAAATGGAGCTTCCGTTTGATTAAGTAATTTTGCGGTTGTTTTTATGAATTGTAGTGAAGTTTGTAGAATGAATGTAGTTCGCTTAAACTCAGTATTTACAAGTGTTTCTACATATTCTACAAATACTACATTCTATAAAAAGAAATATATAAAAGATAATAATATAGGGATATAAGGGTATATAAAGAAAACTTTAAACTTTTTGGAACGATTGTAGTTGTAGTCTGTAGTTGGATTTTGTAATGGATTTTATAGGCGGCTTACCGCCGGAAAGGATAATGAACATGAAAATTTTAATGCAGAATTTAAGCGAGGTTACTGATTTTAATTCCGGAAGAATACAAATATTACTTGCACCTTATGACGATGCTCAGATAAAAGCAGCGATCGTGTATGGAGGATTTGTGTCAAATTCTTTTAAAGTTATGGGCACATATAAAAATGAGGAACGTGCAAAGGAAATTGCAGAGGATATGTTAAAAAAGAATGAAGATAAAGAAAGAGTCTATATCATGCCGGAGGAGTAACCAGTGAACGATAAAGAAGAATTAAAGCAGATATATGACATCTTCACGGACTGCTGGAGGTTATACAAAAAGCTGTATCCTCCGGGCAGACCTGAAGACGATGTATACTGGCAGGGAGTGGTGAAAGAGATAGAAGTATTACGGAAGAATCATCATCATTCCCGGTTGTGTGAGGACCTTCTTTTAGCAGTAGCAAAAGATCTGGAAAACAAAGCCAAAAGAAATAATCCGGTTGCCAGTATAAAAAAGTAATAATATGGGATTATTGCCATTAAAGATCATATCACGATATGGAAAATGGCGCAAACTGTGGTAAACATGTACCACAACTGTGGTCAGGTTTGATGGTAAAATATATATAACAGGTAATATTTCATTGTTGCGGAGGTGATTTTGGTGGTAGTTATTGGTCTTTTGTTATTTGTGATTGTGTGTGAGCTGGCAGCGATTTATGACAGACAGAATGGAGGTAAGTGACATGGGAAGAAAGAAACAGATTTCAGATCAGAGGCGTTTATACACGGAAAGAATGAGGTTGCAGAAGGGGGTATTTAGTTCTCTGGCTAATGCGGCTGGACATATCGGAGAGCTTTATGCGGATTTCGTTCAAAGTGATGAGGTACGCAATTCAATGAGAGCTACAGCAGATAAGGTCACAGAATGCATGGATGGGATTAGGGAGCTTAATGAACTGGAAGGACAGCTGGAAACAGAAAAACAGGAAAGCGAGGATGAGGATTAATGGAAAAAGTAGTAATTCAGACCGGTGCGAAGACATACCAGATTACTGATCAAGATGGAAATGATCTGGGCGTGTTCAGATTTATTCCTTCAGATGCAGGTATTTTAAAGAGGTATAAAGAGGCAGCAGCGTTTTTTACTGGAATCAATGACAAAATCAAGGACAAAGACTTCGAGGAAATTCTTCCAGATCTGGAAAAGGAAGCCGGGGAGAAGATTGATCTGTTGTTTGGTGCTCCTGTATCAGAGAGCTTCTTCAAGATTACCAGTCCGTTTACAGTCCTGGAAAGCGGAGAGACCTTTGCAGAGCAGATTATCACTGTAATTGGTGGAATTATTGAAAAAGAGCTGGATGCAAGGGAAAAGGCGCAGCAGAAAAGGATAAAAAAGTATACTGACAAATACGCAAAGAAAGAAGTAGCCGAAGCGTAGCTACATAACAGGGCTGTCCTGGTAACGGGATGGTCCTGAGTATATAACGGCATTGGAAACAGGATTCAGTGCCCGAACCTCAAACAGTTTGGAGGTAGATATAACATGGCAGATGGTTCAATTATCATTGATACCAGGATAGATACCGGCGGTGTGTCGAAAGGAATGAACGCTGTAAAGGCTGGAATAACCAGGATATCCGCGCAGGTATCGAAGATGGGCGATTCAGCAAAAAGTTCTTTCCAGAGGCAGATAACAGCGATAACGGACCTGTATCAGAACTACGAGAAGCAGGAACGTAAAGTATCAGAGCTAAAATCAAAGCTCGAAGAACTGAGCAAGGTCAGAATTGAGACAGAAGAATATAAAAAGATCAAAGACGATATAAGAGCTTTGGAAGATGAGTTTGAAAAGGTTGAGACAAGACAGCGTGAATGGCTTGATATGGGCTTTTCAATAGACTCTGCGCCGCTTCGGGAACTTGACAAACAGATGGACGATATCTGGGCGGATATTGACAGGCTACAGCGAAAACAAAAAGAGATGCAGACGACCGGAAGAGCCTATGTGGATCCTACATCGACAGATGCGTATAAAAGCACAGCTGAGAAGTACAATGTGGAATCGCAGAAGCTGGAGAACATAAATGGAAGGCTGTACTCTTCATACAATAAACTGAAGAATAAGGTTGAGGAATACCGGCAGAAAAATAGCCGACTTGTGCAGGTAATGCAGAATTTGCAGAAAGCTGCTGCCCGTGTAGGTATGGTTGTGAAGAATATGGGTTCCGCATTAAGAAGTGCTGGTTCTGCTATCAAGAGCATGGTTTCAGCGATGAAAAAGGCTGTAGAAAACATGTTTAATCTGAACAAGCAGACGGACCGGTCGAGAATGAGCCTTTCCCGGATGCTGGGAATGTCGTTGTTGTTTTCAGGGGTATTCCGGGCGATAAGTGCTGTCAGTGATGGTGTGAAAACCGGATTTGAAAATCTGGCACAGTATTCTAACAGTACCAATTCAGCAATATCGTCTTTGATGTCCAGTATGACGAGGCTGAAGAACTCGTTTGCTACAGCATTTGCACCTGTCCTCACGGTGGTAGCTCCGATCATGTCAAGATTTATTGATATGATATCACGTGCAATTACTTATGTGGGAATGTTTGCAGCAGCATTAACCGGACAGGATACTTTTGTAAAAGCCGTTGGAGTGCAGGAAGATTATGCGGCAGGACTGGAAAAGACTTCAAAAAATACAAACCAGGCGGCTAAAAGTACAAAAAAAACCAATAAAGAAACAGAAGGATATCTTTCTACTCTTGATGAGATCCAACGGTATACATCAAATAAAAATGATGATTCGGCAGCAGATGGAAATGGCATAGGAGATACCGGAGGGTATACAGCGCCTACACCGGCACAGATGTTTAAGAAGGTTCCAGTTGCTAATTCGATCAAAGGAATTGCGGATAAGATTAAGAAATTAATCAAATCGGAAGACTGGGAAGGCCTTGGGAAATATATTGCCAGTGGAATAAATAAGGGGCTTAAGAAAGTCTATGAAGCAATCAGCTGGAAAAAGGTCGGTCCAAAGATAACAAAATTCTGTGATGCTTTTACCCGAACATTGAACAGCCTGGTTGATAATGTAGACTGGAAATTATTAGGACGGACTGTCGGCGCGGGAATCAATACGATTGTCAATACCTTAAACCTGCTGATAACAGGAATAGACTGGAAAAATCTGGGAAAGAAATTCGCAGAAGGAATTACCGGACTAGTAAAAGAAGTCAACTGGAATAATCTGGGGCAGCTCATAGCAAACCGGTTTATGATTACCTGGGCTATCTTTAATGGAATGGTACATAATCTGCCATTTTCGGAAATCGGAAAAGCGATAGCGGATGGTCTTAATGGGATCTGTTCAAGAATTTCTTTCCGTGAGATAGCTGATACGCTAGCAACTGGCCTGAATGGAGCATTTACCACATTGTACAGCTTTACCCGGCGATTTGACTGGACAGGTCTGGTAAATAACATTGCCGGAGGAATTAATACCTTTATTTCAGAGTTCGACTGGAAGAATAATGGGCGCAAACTGGAAGCTTTCCTGAATAGCTTATGCAGTTCACTGGTCAATATGGCAGAAAAAACAGACTGGGAGGCTTTTGGTCAGGGAATTGGTGAGATGCTGGGACAGATCAACTGGGTGAAGCATCTGAAACAGGTAATAACTGCGATTACCCGGACACTGGGTGGTTTGTTCGATGGTTTGGAGACAAGCGGAACCGCAGGGAAAATAGCTGCTTTTTTGGGTAAGGCGTTTATCGCGGTAAAGATTGCGGATATAACGGGCATTGGAAGCCTGGCAAAATTCCTTGTTACCACTATTGGAAAGAAGCTGATTACAGAGGAATCAGTACAGGCATTAGCGGGAAATATTTCTAATTTTACCAATGGTGCACTTGCTGGATCTACATCAGGCATTGCTACATTTGCATCTTCTTTGGGCTCTTTAGTTGGGACTGCCGGTGCAATTACACTGGTCACTGCCGGAACGGTTATGCTTACGAAGAAAATTGCTGAGTTAGTAGAAACTGCGCAGGGCGGAAACGGAATTTTAACTCAGACAGGTGGATACTTACATGATTATGCTGGCAAGATGGGCGAAGCTCATGCAATTACGAACAAACAGGTAGAAGAACTGTGGGCTTTAGTAGAAGCAGATGAGACTGCCGGTAAGTCAAACAGTGAGATGTATGACAGCATGGTTCAGAAATTGGGTGAATATGGCGTATCGGCTGAGAAAGCAACGCAGATCCTTGAGCAATATGGAGCGCAAGCCGGAGTGTCAAGTGCATTTGTTGAAGAAATGACAGGTAAGGTGCAAGCTCTGGGAAAAGGCTTTTCTGAAAGCTCTTCCACAATAGATACATCTTCAATAACTGTGAAAGAATCAATAAAAGGAATCAGAAGTGTACTATATGATCTCAGTGTATCTTCTAGTGAGTATGCAGGAACATACAGAGGTGTTTTAGAAGTATTTAATAATACAAGCGGATCAGCGGCCAATGCGCAGGATGCTTTTAATATTGTCTACAATGCCTTGAAAGAAGCAGGAGTCCCATTGGATGAGCTGAATAAAAAACTGGCACAGGAGTTTCCTTCCGCAGCTCAGGCGACAAAAAGCAGTGTTGATTCTAGTATTGTTGAGGCTCAGAAGACGGTAAGTAGTTCAACTGGAAAAATGAAAACGGATGCGGAGACTAATCTTGCAGGAGTAAAGAAAGCAGCAGAGGATGCTTCTGGAGGTGTGAATACAACCACGGCGACAAACTGGGGGAATTCGGCATCAGAAGTAAAGAAAAATCTGGATAAAATGAAGCAGACTGCCAATTTAAAGCTTGGCGAGATGCAGAAGACTGTGGAGAGCCATTTTTCAGGTCAGTATAACACAATGACTAAGAAATGGGAAAAGGCTTGCGAGAGAATTGGCCAGTTGATAACTCAGATGGTGCGTAGTACAAAGGATAGCTTAAACGGACTTGCCAGAAATATGAATACGATTGGAAATGAGATGAGCAATAATCTGATTAATGGGATTTCCGGGGCAGTAACAGGAATCGCAGGGATTCTGAATGAAGTAGTTAGTAAGGTTAACAGCACAATCGGCAATGTTAATTCTTCTCTTTCCGGTATTGAGAAGGCATTTACATTTTCTTACGATGTTACAACCCCTGATGGGAAGCGGAGATGGGGTAAATACTCAATGAATTTACCAAGAGTACCGACAGTTCCATATCTGGCTAAAGGCGCAGTCATCCCACCTCGAAGCGAGTTTCTTGCGGTCTTAGGCGACCAGAAACAGGGTAACAACATCGAGACACCGGAAATTCTGCTCAGAAAGATCGTCCGGGAAGAAACAGCAGGACGACAGGCTGGCGGCGGAAGCTACCGATTTACAGCTCAGATCAACCGCAGGACGCTGTTTGACGAGATGATGAAAGAAGCACAGATGAGACGAGATACAAGCGGCAGAAACCCGTTTGAGATGGCATAGAATAATTCCCTGTCATGCAGAAAGTATGGCAGGGAAAATACAGGGAGGATTCAATGCTTACAAGAGAAGCAACTTATGAGGATTATGGATTTTCAGAAGATGAAGATAAGAGATTGGGTGAATTTTGCAAGAATCTTGAGATGCGTGACAAGATATTGCTGTTGCAGTGTGCAGCGGAGGTGTATCCGAACATTGTTGACGAATTATACTGCTGTATCGTAATTGGAATGAGCTATGACAAGATGAACAAAAAGAAGTTTGTTGCGCTTGATCGTAAAGATTTTTATGCGTACCGGAAGAAAACGTTGGCTGTGTTCCGGGCGGCATTACAGACATGTAATAGATATCCGTTTTAAAGGTTAGAGTAGAACCTGTCAAAACCGTCTGTTTCTCTGTATAGGGAATACATCTTGGGAAAACGTGGAGCTTCAGGGTATATAGTGGGGAAATGTGTTGATAAGCAATGATAAGGTTTCCGCATATATAGCCGAAATCTTAGTATTTTTTAGTGCCTTGATTGCCTAGTAAAACTTAGTATTTTGCCTCATATAGGCTGAGGCTTTCCATGGAAACCTCAGAAAACCTCATATATTTTTCTGTATAGGATTATGGAACCTAACAAAAGCTAACATTTTTGTATATATAGGCAAAACCTAAAAAAACCTTATATTTTTCGGATATATAGGTGCAGAACTTAAGAAAACTTAACATTTATCGGCATATAGATGAAAAAATGTAGGGAATTCATGGACACGATAACGCGCGGGTGACTATTCAGAGATTTCGGAGTCCCTAAAAGTCTGGCACATGATTCCAAAATGAACTTCGAACGAACTTCGAGAAAATGCACTCAGATGTTATCGAACTCCGAGCGAACCCCGAGAAATGACCTTTTAATGAGTCAGTAAACAAAGAGCGAACAGAGAGAACATGAACAATACACGAACAAAACAAAAAGGAGATTTTATGAATGGATGTAACGAAAATGCAATTGAATTTATGACTAATGGTACTAAAGCAACATTAACATTCTCTCAGGGCCGGTATAAGTCAGTAATCCGCAAGCTGTCAGAGAAACATCCTGATGATTGTCAGATTATTGCGGATAATGAGGACGGAAGTATTTGTGCTCATGTTCCGGTAGCTTGGATACGGATTTCACCACCGAAACAGTATACAGAGGAACAGCGTCAGCAGATGGGAGAACGGATGAGACGTAATGTGTCTGAAAATAAAGGAGTACAGGAATAAAACAGAGTAAAAATCAATTGTAATGCAACTAAGGTAAAGTTGTAAGGGTAAGGGAATAAAAAGGCTAAATGAGCCGATAAAATAGAGAGAAGAGATGATGCCGGTATTTAATAAAAATCCTGCTGCCGAACCTACGGCCCAATAAAAGACCTATTATGAGAAATACGGTCATTTACGGTCATGCGTTATTACTGATTTTTACGGTATTGGTCTGATTGAAGCAGTGAGGAAGCAGTGAAAAGTTATAAAAAGGGGTATCCATTATTTTGAGGATCCCTGTTATTGATAATGAAGCCGCAGGAAAGCCGCACAAAGCCGTGACGAACCCGTGAGAAATGGAATTAAAGCGGCGAGGAAGCGGCGAGAAACAGCATTATGTTGGAAAAAGATTGCATTTCCGCATATATAGCCGAAAAGCAATAACATATTTACTCATGGTTGTTGAGAAATATTGAGATTTTTTATATGTAGCCCCATAACAGTACAGTTATTTCCGAAATAGAACTTGAAAAAACTTGAAGCATTGGTTTATATAGCTCTGAAAATAATTGCAGAGCGGAAAGGAGCGTTATTATAGACGATTTAGTATATCTTAAAAATGAACAGGCAGTATGTGATAGTTTACAGGTGGCGGAGAAATTTGGAAAAAGGCATTCAGATGTTATTAGAGCAATAGAGAATTTATTGGCAAATGACTCAACGCAAAATTGCGTTCAGTGCATCAAGCCATCTAAGTATAAAGATGCTTCCGGAAAATATAATAAAAAGTATTTGTTGAATAAAGATGGCTTTGTGTTCCTGGCATTTGGTTTTACTGGAAAAGAAGCGGATGCCTGGAAATGGAAGTATATTGATGCGTTCAATCGGATGGAAAGACTTGTTTATGAAAAGAATACTGCTGCTTATCAGATAGCAGATCAGGAAGAGAGAACCACCAGAAGAGCAGAGACGGATGTTATCAAGGAATTTGTGGAATATGCCAGAATGCAGGGAAGCACTCACGCAGATCACTATTACAGCAATTATACCAGACTGGCATATAAGAGCGTAGGAATCACTGACAAAACAACTGCTGCCGGAAGTCAGTTAGATGACCTGGCGCTAGTGGAACATCTGATAACGCATACTTTAAGAACTGGCATGGCAGCAGGAAATAATTACAAAGATATTTACCAGGACTGCAAGAATCGGCTGGAAGCTATGCGGTATTTACAGTGTACGGCGTGAAATGTTTTATTTGTCCAGAGTACAGGCATAGAACAAGGTGAAAATGGGTGGAAACAGTGCAAGGGTATATTTGTATAGAGTAAGGTGGAACAAAGAAAATAGACGATTATTACAAAGCAATGAACAGTGTGGAAAGTATAAAGGAAATGCTGAGAAGGATCCCAATAAATTGAATAGGCGAAGCGGCAGCAGATGAGAGTGTGGGCAAATGGAAATTGACAAATTCTGGGGACTGGCATATAATATACTTATCAAGACAGCCAGTAAGGGAAGTCAAGGTTCCCCGTCCTGGCAAGATATATGTATAAGACGTAGCCGCCTATTCTTTACCAGAGAGCAGGGCGGCTATTTCTTATGTGTGTATGTAAGGATAGATACAATTAAGCTGGCTGTCGTCAGGATTATCATAAATATCTCGTAATCGCTCATAAGCATCCCCTCCTGTCAAGGCTCAGGATCAGGGAACCACAGCCGCTCTACTGGCTGCCTGGATAAATATACTATATTTGATTTCTATTCTGGGCTTCCTTAATTCTTTGCTGTATTAATTGAACGTTTAAGTCATCCCAATAATTGATGTATACAAGAGTTATATGATTTTCAATGCTGAGTTTGAGCTTTTGCTTGTCGCGCCATTGTTGTTTTTCAAAGCTATCTTTTCCGCCGAAAAAATCAACAGGTTCAAAATGTTGTTTTCCCTGATATTCAAAAGCTAGATGAAGACTTGGAATAAAAACGTCATAACTCAATTGACTATTCCCTTGTTTTAAGAAATCGGCACGATATTGATAGTAAACAGGCTTTTTAGGAAACATTTGGGTTATTAATTGAAACATAAGTTGCTCTGATTTCCATTTATTTTCTGGAATTGAATATTCATGTAAATCAATATCTGCATACATTCCCTTTTCAATGGATTTTAATAATTCTACATCATTATAAGATTTCATGTATACAGTGAGCCAGCAAAATGACATTCCTTTTTCTTCGATACCGAGTTTTCCATTTCCTAAATTTTTCTTTCTCCATGAAGTATCAAAAGTACCATTCAAACGACTGGTTAAAACAGTATGCATATCGGAATTAAAAGTAAATAAATACTTTAATCCTGCCCAGGTGTTGAAGTGTTTTGGGTTAGAACATGTAACGCAGGCAAACAAGAGATCTGAACCAATGTCATATATTTTTTTTAAAGTTTGTTTCGCATTGGTATGACAAATTGCAATCCCATGATAAGGCCCTTCTTTAAGATCGAATAGTGCATAAGAATACGGAATTCCCTCCCATTTGTTGTATAAATCATTTATTTGTAGATTAGGAAACGCAGTATTAATTAGTTCATACTTACTTATGTGATATGGATTTGAATAGCCCAAAATACCATTAAATCCCCAGTAAGAGCACAAGGGGATTGTGCGAGTGTATTTTTTTATTCCGAAATCATAATGTCCAGCATCGAATATTTCTTCAACAACAAGTGAATTAGTAAATTCGATATTTATAGAAATATAAAGGATTAATGTATTTTCAATAATATATAACAATCCATAGTCCCAAACGTTAAAAACTTGATAATTACAATTTTCAAGAAGACTCTTTAATCCTAATATATACGATTCGAAAATTTGTTTGGTATTTGTATCAGGAATCGGCGTTACTATTTGGTATAATCCGCGCCTGATATCTTTATCTATCTCTGAAAAATTAACAGAATTGTTATAGTAATCGACTGATTTTCCGGAATTTACTATAGAAGACGGAACCAGAATATAAATAGGATCAGTATGCGGAATGCCCCATAATGGGAAATTAGTTTTTATAATTTGAGTATGAGAGTATTTCATATTATTAATCGGTTACTTTATCCCCGTTAGGAAGAATAAACGAACTTTGATAGATACATCCTGCTGCTTCTGCTACTTTTTTGAGTTCTGCTGGAGTAAATCCCTCTCGCTTTAATTTTTGGTTAAATGCTTGAGGACTTGAACCATATAAGCGAGCAAGCTCAGATACACTTATACCGAGTTTGACACATAATATTTTGACCTGTTCTGAAACTGCCATAATAATTCACCTCTAATATTTGATGTTTAATATATAAATAAATTATAAACGATAATATTTAAAAAGACAACATTAAAGTGGAAAAAAGAAATAAAATTATTTAAACAAAACTATTGACATTATAAACAAAAATGTTTATACTATAATCAGCTCAAGGGAACAGACAACAGCCGGGAGAGCCGAAAGCCCCCAATACTTCAAGCCATATACCTGTGAGAATCGCAATAGGGCATATCAATAGTCAGGAAGATGCTTGAAGGGCTGAGGGACCTTGAAAAACAAAGGAGGACAGCAATATGAAGTACAATCTCAGCAAGATCATGTTGAAAGCATGGAAAGTTTACCGCAAGACAAAGAATATCAGCTTTGCAGAAGCACTTCACAGAGCATGGTTATCTGCAAAGGCAGAGGAAATCAATGCAAAGAGAATCGAGACAGCGAAACATGCAGCAGGAATCACAGAGGAAACCAATACCTTTGCTAAGTGGAAAGAACTTGGTTACAAGGTAAAGCATGGAGCATCAGCATTATTCGGATGTTCTCTGATCTGGGGAAGCAGAGGAGACGGGGCAACATATAAAGCCAGTTTCTTCGGAAAGTCTCAGGTAGAAGCAATTTAATAAAAAGCCCTTACCAGAGCGGCAACTCTGATAAAGGCAAAGTAACCCGACATTCAGCAAAATTGAGGGGCTGTGCGTATTATAACATACTCATTCCCCTCAGACAACAAAAGAAAGGAACGAAAGTATGATATCAGTAATGGACGTTCTTGTAATTTTTTTGAGTGGATTTATATCTGCTAAAGTATGTGATTATGTACACGAATTAGAACGAGAGGAGAATGAAGCATGAGTAAAGAAAAAACATTAAGAACATTAGAAGAAGCAGAAGTGATGCAGGCCACAGGTGTTCCGGCACAGGAGACAGAAGAAGTAAGTGCAGCTCTTGCAACTGAGATTATCGCGGATCTCAAGAAACAGTTAAAAGAAGCAAAGGAAGAGGCTGACAATCTGGAAAAAGACTGGGAGTTTTGTTCGCAGCAGAGATTAATTCTTGCAATGCAGACAGACATTATCAATTTTACGCTGAAAATCTTTGATTATAAATGTCTCAGCAGGGCTTTAAGTTATGTAAAGGCAGTATACAATCAGCAACCGCCGGAAGAAGAGGAAGAACAGGAGGGTGAAGAGTAATGGAAAGATGTACATTAACTCAGATCCCTTGTAGAGAAGCAATCATGGAAGTTGTTCAGAACAACAAGAACAGAAGATCATTGCAGCACACTTATGAACTGGCAAAACTCTTTCAAGTGGCTTGTTCTGGTAATGAAGCACTTATGAAGCTACCAGAAGTAGACCAGGAACGTTTCTGGCTGATTACAGATGCTTTAATGATGAATGACCTGGAAGACCTCAAAAGAGTACATAACCTTGCAAATTATCTGATGGTAAAGCGAATAAAGGACAATGCAAAAGTGGCGGAGGCATAACATGGACTACAAAAAGAAAATCATAGAGCTGTTAGAGAAAGCGGATCATGACCAAATATATACAATTTTCAGATTTGTTTGTAGCTTTCTGGGAATTAAATAAGACAATCAGGGGCGGCGGACTGCTGCCCTATTGCCAATAGAAAGACAGGTGATATAATGGCAAGAATACCATCAGGAATGCGAAAAAAAGAAAATGGTTTATTCGAAAAGCGTTTTACCGTGGAGGGCAAGAGATACAGTGCCTATGGTCGTAGCACAAAGGAATGTGCAGAGAATGAGCTCAGGATCCGTGAGGAAATTAAGGCAGGTCTGTATAATTCCAACAAAAATATAACACTGGACGCATATTTTGATGAATGGGAGAAGTCCCGGAGAGGAACGATCAAGGACAGTAGCATTAAAATAAACCGGTCGAAGTACAATAACCATATCAGACCAGTACTGGGAAAAATTAAGGTTCAGAAAATAGAAAAGCGTGCAGTGGTGAAATTGCAGCAGGATTTATCAAAGAAGCTGAGTGCATCCATGACTAATGGTGTTATAGTGCTGCTGAAAACGGTGTTGAACGCGGCTGTTGATGATGAAATCCTTATGAAGAATCCTGCTGCCAGTGTGAAACCATTAAGGAAGGATGACCGGCCAAAAGCGAGTGAGACTATTCACAGAGCATTAACCAGAGAAGAGCAGCAGGCGTTTATGCAGGAAGCCAAGACGGAATGGTTATATGAGTTTTTCTGTTTTTCCTTGTGTACGGGAATGAGACTTAATGAGATCACGGCTTTAAAGTGGCAGGATATAGATTATATCAACAATGTGATCCGGGTAAACAAGACCGTGAGCTGGAAAGAGGGCGGCGGTATTGAGGAGACTTTGCCAAAATCAGATACCAGTAATCGCGATATTCCTATGAATGACACAATAAAAAAAATCTTGCAGATGCAGAAAACCAAAATGTCCATGGTTTACGGGGAAATCCATGCGAGAAAGATGGATAGTAATATCTTTATCGGGAGTAATGGAGCTAAGGCAATAGCATCATCCACGGTATCATCTGCTATAGATAACGTTTTAAAGCGGCTCCGGCAGCAGGATATAGAAATCGAGAGGTTTACGCACCATGCTTTCAGAGATACCTTCGCAACACGGTACATAGAAGAGGGCGGAAACATGCAGACGCTACAGAAAATCTTAGGACATAGCAGCCTGGCCATGACTGCGGACTTATATGCTCATGTTCTTCCGAACACAAAGCAACAGGAAATGCAGCAGATAGAGAATGGATTTATCGGGGTGGCAGTTTTATGACTGCTGCTCCTTTTTTAGAATAAAATGAGCGGATTGGGGTAATAATTGGGGTAAAACGCTGATTGCTTTCGTAAGAATGACTTAAAATCAAGGTTTTTTGTAGTTTCTTAATAAATTTTATAAATTTATTAGAAATTGTACAAATTTCTCTCACATTTATCCTGTATGATATAAACATCTTAAGAGAACAGAAGCTCTTAAGAAAAACTCTTTCCTTTCCCTAAAATATGTATGAAGATAAACCACCGTTCCGTTGGCAAGACAGAGCCGACAGGACGGTGGTTTTGATTTACAGAAAAATGTTGCCGGATGACAGAGGAGATAAAAGTTTCCAATGTTAACCGGCAACGTTTTTTTGTTTTGTTAAGATTACTGGTCGTGTGGATGCAGAGGGCAGTTACGGTCTTCTGTAACGGTTGAAACAGGAATAGATCTCCTGGATCCGGGGCATGGCATAACCACATGAAATATAACTTCCTTCCGAGAAGAATGATAATCCCTGTTTTTTCAGCTGGGAATCCAGATAAGTGACGATCTCCGGCAGAGTACGTTTTCCGTCGATGAGATGTTCACAGGCATACTTCAGAAGCAATGCCAGAGATGCTGTCTGCTCGGAGTCGATCAGCTGCTCCACATAGCGGAGGTCTACTTCGGTTTTTCCAAGAGAGAAGCCGTCTTTGCCATGAACTTTGGTTTTCAGTCTTTCCGGCTGTCCGGGACGGCTGTGGCGGGATGGAGCCGCTTTGGACCTGGTCATGATGCGATGGCTTTCCGGCAGACGGAACGCAGGTGTTTCAACGTCTGAGAGAGGATATTCCTGACAGAGCTTTCCGGTAATTTCTGTGATATCCACGGGATGATAATTATCCATCTGGATCACAGTATCCGCAATGTGGAAAAATGCTCCGGAACTTCCTGCAACCAGAATGGTGGAGATCCCTGCCTTTTCATAGAGATCCCGTGCACGTTCCAGAAATGGAGTGATGGGCTCTTTTTCCCTGCAGATCACACGCTGCATGAAAGAATCCCGTACCATAAAGTTGGTGGCAGAAGTATCCTCGTCAAGAAGAAACACTTTACTTCCGGCTTCCATACTTTCCACGATCCCGGCAGCCTGGGAAGTGCTGCCGCTGGCATCCTCTGTAGAAAAGCAGAGGGTGTCTTTTTTGTTTGGAAGATCGTTGATAAAAAGAGAAATATCTACGTCTTTGATAAAACGGCCATCCTCAGAGCGGAGCTTCTGGGCAGAGGAATCGGTAATGACATATTCACGGCCATCACCGGAAATATGGTTGTAAATACCCAGTTCCAGTGCGTTAAGCAAGGTAGATTTGCCATGGTAGCCGCCGCCTACGATCAATGTGATGCCGCAGGGAATGCCCATGCCTGTGATGGTTCCTCTGTGGGGCAGATCCATGGAAATTCGCAGGTTTTCCGGAGAAACAAAGGGAACGGAATTTTTCATCGGGCGGGAAGAGATGCCGCTTTCCCTGGGAAGGATGGCCCCATCGTTTACAAAGGCAGCCAGGGAACGCTTCGCAAGTTCCCGGCGGATATATTCCTGGTCTTCGGCAAGCTCGATCGCTTCTTTCAGACGGTCGGCATCAAGGTTCCGGTAAAAGAACGCTTTATGCACGCAGACCGGGAGAAAATCGAAGAGGATTTTTTCCAGTTCGGGGGAGTTGATGGTTCTGCCATTGGCCGGGAAACCAATGAAAAAACGGGCAGTGATGCCTTTTTCCGTAATCTCGCAGGCGGTACGTGCAAGAACCTCCTGACCACAGTGACTGACTGAGATCAGGCCGCTTTTTCCGGATCCTTTTGCACGGAAGGTATAATGATTTACCTGCTGTTCAAACTGTCGGTTCAGGAAATCTCCCAGTGTGATACGGGTCAGGGAATCCTTATAATATTCTTCCGGAAATTTGGTGTCCCGGTGGGAAAGTTTCACGCTGATATGAGACGGAGAGGCAAAAGGATCTCCCTGTACGTGGTCAATGGATAAAATATAACGGTCAAACTGGTATGCACCCCGCAGGGACTTGTATGCGGGATAGCTTTTGCGGTTGATGCTGTGAAGAAGCTCTTTTAACTGAGCAGATGATTGCATGTTGATTCCTCCTTTGCCCTGGCCAGGTCAGACAGGACCAATTCTTAAGAACTACTATAACGAATCATAAAGATTTTGTAAAGAATATCAATTGCGGTGGAAATTCATAAGTGTTTGACCTATAATAGTAGACAGATTGCAGATAATATGATGAGAAACGGTATCTGTCAGAAATTATAAAGAAAGGTGGAACATGAAGATGGAAAGAAGAAATGCGTGGCTCTCCTATAAGGAAGCAGAAGAGGCAGAAATGGAGAAGCTTGCGAAAGCCTACAGAGAATTTCTGGATAAAGGAAAAACAGAGCGTGAATGTGTCGCAGAGATCGTGAAGGAAGCAGAAGCTGCCGGATACGAATCCCTTGAGTCCAAGATCAAAAAAGGCGAGAAGATCAAAGCCGGTGATAAGGTTTATGCGGTAGGAATGAAGAAGATTATTGCTCTGTTTCATGTAGGATATGAAGAACTTTCCGGAGGCATGAGCATTCTCTGTGCACATATTGACTCACCGAGGCTGGATGTGAAGCAGAATCCGCTGTATGAGGATACAGACCTTGCTTATCTGGATACTCATTATTATGGCGGTGTGAAGAAATATCAGTGGGTGACACTTCCACTTGCCATGCATGGTGTTGTTGCAAAGAAGGACGGCAGTGTTGTGGCGGTCAGCATTGGTGAGGATGAGGAAGATCCGGTACTTTACATCACTGATCTTCTGATCCACCTTTCCGGAAAACAGCTCCAGAAGAAGGCTGCTGAGGTTATTGAGGGCGAGAATCTGGATATCCTGATCGGCAGCAGACCTCTTGCGGATCTTCCGGATGATAAGAAAAAAGATGCTGTGAAACAGAATGTTCTGAATATCCTGAATGAGAAATATGGTATTGAAGAGGAAGATTTTCTTTCTGCAGAGCTGGAGATCGTTCCGGCAGGAAAAGCCAGAGACTGTGGACTTGACCGCAGCATGATCGCGGCATATGGACAGGATGATCGTGTATGCGCCTATACTTCCCTTGCGGCAATGCTGGAGATGAAAGAGACACCGAAGCGTACCGGATGCTGTCTCCTTGTAGATAAGGAAGAGATCGGAAGCGTTGGTGCTACAGGTATGCAGTCCAGATTTTTTGAGAACAGTGTGGCAGAGCTTCTGGATGGAATGGGATGCTATTCCGAGCTTGCCTTAAGACGCGCACTTCGTAATTCCAGCATGCTTTCTTCTGACGTGAGCGCAGGTTATGATCCGGCCTATGCAGAGGCTTTTGAGAAAAAGAACGCAGCATATCTGGGACGCGGTATTGTTCTCAACAAGTTCACCGGAGCAAGAGGAAAATCCGGTTCCAACGATGCCAATGCAGAGTATGTGGCGAGAGTACGCAGGATCTTTGATGATCATGATGTCGCTTTTCAGACAGCAGAGCTTGGAAAAGTCGATTTTGGCGGCGGCGGAACCATCGCTTATATTGCGGCGCTTTACGGAATGGAAGTCATTGACAGTGGCGTGGCTGTGCTGAGTATGCATGCTCCGTGGGAAGTTACCAGCAAGGCGGACGTGTATGAGGCATATAAAGCGTATAAGGCATTTTTACTTGATGCATAAAAATGCGTCAGTTCTGAAGACATTCCGGTGATCTTTTCGTTACAGATCAATGAGCGGGGTTTTCCCGGAAAGGACAGAGCAGTCTGCCTGCTGCTGTTTGGGTGCGGATCATTCCGCCGATAAACAGCAGTATCCCCTGCAGACTTCGCTCTGTATTTTTTAACCAAATCAAGTAAGTCCCTTGCGGGGTTGCGAAAAGCAATAAGCAGTGGATAGAGCTTGCCTGAGACTGGTTTACTTTAGAAGGAGTAGTTTAATTATGGAAGAAGCATTGGTACGGGTAGTGGATCTGTGCAAAGTTTACAATCCCGGAGAAAATGAAGTGCGGGCGCTGGATCATGTGAATCTGGAAATACATAAAGGTGAATTTGTGGCAATTATCGGACAGTCCGGTTCCGGAAAATCTACATTTATGAACATGCTGGGCTGTCTGGATGTTCCCACCTCCGGGAAATATTATCTGAATGGAACAGACGTATCCACAATGAAAGATAATGATCTCTCGGTGGTTCGAAATAAAGAGATCGGATTTATCTTTCAGGGTTTTAACCTGATCGCGAATCTTACCGCAATAGAAAATGTGGAGCTTCCTCTTATCTATCGTGGGATCGACCGGAAAACAAGAAGAAAGCTTGCTGTGGAATCCCTCAAAAAAGTCGGACTTGAGAAGCGTATGGATCATAAGCCAAACGAAATGTCGGGCGGACAGCAGCAGCGTGTGGCCATTGCAAGAGCGATTGCGGCCAAGCCCCCTGTAATTCTGGCGGATGAACCTACCGGAAATCTGGATTCTGCATCCAGCAGGGAAATTATGGAGATTCTGAAGGGAATGCACAGATCCGGAGAAACGTTGATCCTGATCACCCATGATAATGGAATCGCGGCTCAGGCCAAACGGGTGGTTCGTATCATGGATGGAAAAATTGAATCAGATATGATTAATGAGGAATTCGTCGAGGAGGCTTAACAGAAATGAAAAAAGGAAAAAAGATTGTAATCGGTGTAGCGGCAGTGGCAGTTGTGGCAGGCGGTTTTTACGCAGTATCAGGAGGAAGCCGCGGCGAGGCACAGCTTCCTCAGGTTTCGGTTACAAAGGCGGAGACCGGAGATGTGGAAGAAATTGTGGATGCAACCGGAACGGTGGTCAGTGATGAACAGAAAACTTTTTATTCACCGGTAAACGCACAGATAAAAAAAGTATCTTTTGCAGAAGGGGATTCCGTCTCAAAGGGTACAAAACTTGTGGAATTTGAGCTGAAAGATCTGGAGAGAGATAATCAGAAGGCAGAACTGAATGTGAAATCCGGAGAGTATGATTACAAAAATTCCATCAATAAATCTGATGAGGCACAGCAGAAGCAGAATAATGCCAAATCAAAAGTTTCCAGTTTGGAGCAGCAGGTGAAAGATAAGCAGAACTATCTGGCATCACTGAAATCTCAGCTGGCATCTGTGCAGGCGCAGGCAGCAGCAGACGCACAGGCCCAGGCTCAGGCGGAAGCCCAGGCAAAAGCCGATGCTCAGGCAGCCCAGGAAGCGGAAATCCAGAGAGCATATGCAGAGGCGCTTACTACATATCAGAATGAAACGCTTCCCCAGTATCAGAAGGAACTGGGCGAGCTGAATGCCGCCTATATTAAGGCCCAGGGCGAGTATAACCAGGCAGATAATAATTATCAGATGGCTTTTGCCCAGTGGCAGGCAGACCAGAGTGATGAGAACGCGCAGGCACTGGACGAAGCGGAGAACACAAGAAGCCAGGCCGAGATCAATTGCCAGGAGGCAAAAGAAGCTTACGAGGATAAAAAGGCGGCTCAGCCGAAAATGCCGGAATATTCGGATTACAGCAGTGCCGGAGGGGAAGATTTTGTTACAGACGGAACACAGGACGATGGACAGGATCTGACAGACCAGGGAAGTGCATCCGCTGCTTCCACAGGTGCATCTGTGGATACTTCAGGAATTGAGAATGCCATTGATCAGGCAAGTTCTGATCTGGCAGATCTTCAGTCCGATCTTGCCACACAGAAATCCATTGCAGAGGCAGATTCTACCAGCCTTACAAAGGAAGAAAAAGAGAAGCTGAGAGTCAGCAATAATCTTACAGAACTGGATGCCAAATCTGCAAAAGAACTTGTTGCGGAAGGAAAAAAAGGTATCACGGCAGATTTTAACGGCGTTATTTCCAAGTCTGCAGTGCAGCAGGGAGCAGCAGTGACACAGGGAATGGAGCTTTTTACCCTGCAGAACACAGATAAAGTCAGTGTGGACATCAATGTATCCAAGTATGATTATGCAAAGGTAAAAGAAGGCCAGACTGCGGATATTACCATCGGTGATAAGAAATATACCGGCAAGGTAACGAAGATCAGCCATATTGCTACAACAAACGAGAAGGGATCTACTCTGATCGCAGCTACTGTCAGTATTGATAAACCGGATAAAGATATTTTCCTCGGCGTTGACGCAAAGGTGAAGATCTATGCGGAAAAGGCTGAAAATGTAGTAACACTTCCGGCAGGAGTGGTAAATATTGGTAAAGATGGCTCTTTCTGTTATGTACTGAAAGACGGCGTGATCACAAGACAGGACATCACTACAGGAATCAGTTCTGAGGATTCTGTTGAGATCACAGATGGAATCAAAGTAGGCGATGAGGTCATCGAGGATCTGGGTTCTCTGGAAGAGGGAATGACGGCAGAAGCAGCACCTGCAGATGGTGACAGTGCAGCAGAGACAGGGGAGACTGCCAATGAGTAATATTTATGAATACATCAAAATGGCGATCCACAACATCATGGCAAATAAGGGAAGATCGTTTCTTACCATGCTGGGTATCATTATCGGTATTGCATCGGTGATCGCCATTGTTTCCATCGGTGAAGGAACCAAGAATCAGATGAACAGTGAGATCGATGATATCGGCGGCGGCCAGATTGCGGTGTACTGCAGCGATGATGCCACCGCAGATGATGTCTGGATCCAGCCTGAGGATATTGATGCGGTCCGGGATCTGGATGGTGTGGAAGGTGTTAATGTTTCAGATTCCTATACAGGAGAGACAGTAACCGGAAAAGGCGATTTTAATCTTACAGTAACCGGTGAGGCGCAGGACGCCAAACTGGTGGACAATGCTTCTGTGAAGTATGGAAGTTACTTCGGACAGAAAGAGGTTGAAGAGGGAAAAAATGTCTGTGTGATCTCAGATGCCGACGCGAAGCGGCTTTTTGGAACGGATGATGTCGTGGGAATGACACTGGATGTCACCTGTTATGATCTGACCAAGACATTTCGTATCTGCGGAGTTACCACGCAGAAGGAGAACGGTACTTTTGTCAGCTACACTTATGACGGTATGCCTGTGTCCATTAACGTGCCTTATACGGCCATGGACGATTTTACAGGAAGTACCGGTGAGTTCTATCAGATCACAGTTCAGGCAGACAAAAATCTGGATTCCCAGGTGGTGGCAGACCGGATCGTAAATCTTCTGGAAAGACGCCATCATTGTGCCGGAGACGATTATTTCCAGGTACAAAGTTTCCAGGATATCATGAAATCCATGAACCAGATGCTTGGAATGGTCACCGCATTTATTTCTTTTGTTGCGGGAATTTCCCTTCTGGTAGGCGGTATTGGTGTTATGAACATCATGCTGGTGTCCGTCACAGAGCGCACCAGAGAGATCGGTATCCGTAAATCCCTTGGGGCAAAGACTTCTTCCATTATGCTTCAGTTCCTTGCTGAGGCAGCGATCCTGACCATCATGGGTGGCCTGATCGGCATTGTCCTTGGCATCGCAGGGGGACATGTGATCTGTGCGGTGATCGGCAGCAGCATGGGAACCACCATCACACCAGGGATCAGTCTGGGAACTATCCTGGCGGCAACATTGTTCTCCTGTGCAGTAGGTGTATTCTTCGGAATCTACCCGGCAAGAAAAGCAGCCAAACTCAGCCCCATCGAGGCACTCAGAAGAAACTAGAAAACTGTTGCTTTTGCATCAAAAATAGCAATAAAAAATATTTTTGAAAAAAAATAAAAAAACTTTCAAAAAACCCTTGACATTTTATAGGTCTTAGAGTATCATACATATTGTTGCAGCGGTGATACGAAATATCACAAAGGAAAAGCAACAAAGATGTGCGTTTAGCTCAGCTGGATAGAGCGTTTGGCTACGGACCAAAAGGTCGGGGGTTCGAATCCTCTAACGCACGTATGAAGCCTCTGGAATTGTTCCAGAGGCTTTTTTCTAATTATACATTCTGATCTATTAATTCTGTATGCAGATTCCTTTTTTTAACCAAATCAAGTAAGTCCCCTGCGGGGTTGCGAAAAGCAATAAGCAGTGGGTGGGGACTTGCTTGTATCAGGAGGAGTGCAAGCTCCTCCTGATAAACTGCGGAGCAGTTATTTGGTGTAGAGCTACGTAGCGAAGCGGATTGCGAATATCCGCTTGACAAGGAAAAGTGAACAATAACAGAAATACAGAACACCTGAAACACAGGTGAACTTATCAGGAGGAAAAAACAATGCCAGGATATCTGATCAAAGATACAACAAAAGAGGAACGTAAACAGATCGTGGAGGAATCTCTGGGAAATATTTCCGCGAACTGCGATGGCTGTATGGCGAGACTTGCAGATATGTACCAGGATTATATTGACGGGAAGAGGGAAATCCGTGAGATCAATATGGAATTCAATGCCAGATATGTCCGTGGAGATATGGACAAAGAGGAGAAAAAAAGCTGCCCGATGTAGGAAATGGAGATTGACAGTACCATGGACCAAAATGAAGTAAAATATGATAAGCTGCTGAAAATCAAAACTACCGGCCGTGACGATTCCAGGTCGGATCAGTACTGTTAGCCATATGAACCAACGCCATACTGTGTACTGGAACGGCTTGCGTATTGTGGGTATCTGGGGAAAAAGAATCATCTGCTCGACTATGGATGTGGAAAAGGCAGGGTGGATTTTTTTCTGGCATGGCAGGTCAGGTGCCGGACTACAGGTGTGGAGTACGATGAACGCATGATAAAAGCCGCAGAAGAAAACAGGCAGCGGGCTGTTTCCGGGGCAAAAACCACTTTTATACTGGAAAATGCAGCCCTTTTTCAGGTGCCGGAATCTGCTGACAGATTTTATTTTTTTAATCCGTTTTCTGTGGAAATACTGAGAAGTGTCATCGGACGCATCCGGGAATCCTGGTATGAAAAAACAAGAGAAATGCTGCTGTTTTTCTATTATCCATCTGACGAATATATTTCCTATCTGATGACTGTGGATGAACTGGAATTCCTGGACGAGATCGACTGCCAGGATCTTTTTGACGGAAAAAATCCTAGGGAGAGGATATTGGTATTTCAGATGGGAGAGGAGTAAAACAACATGATAAAACTAATCGCAACCGACGTAGACGGAACTCTGGTAAAAGATGGAACCATGACCATCAATCCGGAATATATGACGGTGATCCGGAAGCTGACCGAGATGGGCATTACCTTTGTAGTATGTTCGGGGCGGCAGTATGACAGTGAGAGGAAGCTGTTTGAACCGTTGAAGGATCTGGTGTATTTTGTTTCGGATGGAGGTACGGTGATCCGGAAGAATGATAAGATCCTGAAGGTGCACACACTTCCAGACGAGACCTGGAAAAGCATGCATCGCATGGTAAAAGAAAAAATGCCGGAATGTGACTGCTTTATTGCCACACCGGAGTGCTGTTATGCGGAGAATGAAAATGGAAGGATGTTCCGCTGGCTCAGAGATTCCTATGGCTATGATATGAGAAAAGTGGACGATCTTTCTTCCCTTGAGGGAAAACAGGTGTTGAAATTTTCCGTTTATCACCCGGAACGATGTGAGGAGCTTTGTGCTCCATATTTTACACCGGCGTGGAAGGATAAGGTAACACTGGCAGCGGCCGGAAAAGAATGGATGGACAGTACTCCGCCGGAAGGGGAGAAAAGTATAGCTGTGGAGTTTATCCGGCAGCGCCTGGGGATTTCTTTGGAGGAAACCTGTACATTCGGAGATAACCTCAACGATATCGCCATGCTCCGGAAAGCGGGAATGAGCTATGCGGTAGCCAATGCCAGAGCGGAAGTGCAGGCAGCAGCCAGGAAAGTGTGCCCATCTTACAGTGAAGACGGAGTGTTACAGATTCTGAAAAGGATTGTTTCTGAAAGCAGAAAATGATAAAGATACATAAAATATGTGCCTTTAGTAAAAAAGAGTAAATAAAAGTCATCGGCCAGGGGTTGACTTTTTAAAACGATTCTGTTAAATTGAAAAAAATAAAAATTTCAATTCCATGAGGGAGTAGTTCGCACGTAAGTGTGATTTGTCAACAGACCCGGTTTTTTCTGAAAAACCTGGCAAATCTTAAAGAATGAGACTCATGTATGTTTTGTTATATTTTATTATAACAGAGCATACATGGGTCTTTTTTATGTCATACTGGAAGCAGATCTCCAGCTCATGGGAAATGAAAACAGAAAGTGAGAAGAAGAAAAATGGAAAATCTGGTAAACAGCTCACCCCTGATCCTTGTATTAGTCTTTCTTGTGATAGGTTTTGCTTTTCTGATGAAAGGCGCGGACTTTTTTGTAGAAGGAAGCTCCAGTATCGCAAAACGACTGAAAGTTCCGCCGATCATCATCGGCCTTACCATCGTGGCAATGGGAACATCTCTTCCGGAAACGGCAGTCAGTGTCACTGCGTCACTGGTCAATAACAATGAACTTGCGGTCAGTAACGTGGTAGGTTCCAATATTTTTAACCTGATGGTAGTTGTTGGAGTCTGTTCTATTCTGACCCCGATCCTGGTGCAGAAGGAAACCATTAAGAGAGATATTCCTTTTTCCATGATCTGTGCGTTCCTCCTTCTGGGGCTTGGAATCCTGGCAGTGGGAGATAAGAGCGGAATGACACTTGGCCATCTGGATGGAATGATCCTGTTGGGATTTTTTGCAGGCTATATTGTGGCAATGATCCAAAGTGCCATGAAAGCCAGAGCAGCAGGAAAAAATGTGGAGATCGAAGGAATTGAAGAACTGGAAGAAGAAATCGGCATCCTTTCCTGGCTGAAGAGTATTCTCTTTATCGTTGGAGGCGCGCTTGCCATTGCTTTTGGCGGAGATCTTACCGTAGATGCTGCCAGCCGCATCGCCATTGATCTGGGAATGAGCCAGACACTGGTGGGACTTACCATTGTTTCCATCGGAACCTCCCTTCCGGAGCTTGTGACATCCGTGGTTGCAGCCAGAAAGAATGAAGTGGATATGGCAGTGGGAAATGCAGTAGGTTCCAATATTTTCAATATCCTGATGGTCCTTGGAATTGCGTCTGCCATCAATCCGGTGGCACTGATCCGGGAGAACATTATCGATATTGTGATATTGATCGTATTTTCCCTGATCGTGTGGATCTATGCCGCAACGAAGCGTAAGATCAGCCGGAAAGAGGGAATTTCCATGGTGTGCCTGTATCTGATCTATGCGGGGTATATTATCTGGAGATAGCTGTCATGGAAGAAATTTTTCAGTATTATACCTACGAACAGTTTTGAGACCTATATAGCAGGTAAGAGATAAGATTGTAAAGATTCAAAATTGAAAGAAAGTATGGATAATTGTGAAGTACTCCGTTCAGCATTCTTGCAGGTGGATGTGAAATATAAGAAATATATAGGGAAGCTCTTTTTATCCGGAAGAGCTTCCCCTTTTTTGGTGGCACCCGGAAATGCTATAAGTAATAGGAAGAATATAAGAGTGAAAATTACATATAAATATAATGATAACGTAAATTGACAATATAAATAAAAATAGGTTATTATGTAGATAACAAAATATAACTATTAAAATTAAAATACGTTATAAGGAGGATAACAATGTTATACGAGTATTTGTGTTCAAACTATAAGCCGAATGAACCTATTTTTGTTGCGGATGTTAGTCTTCCAGTTTCAAATGTAAATCTTCGTCAGATGTTTAAAATACTGTGCGATTCTGGAAAGATCAGGCGATTTGATACAGGCGTTTACTATATTCCAAAGGAGAGTCGATTAAAAGGGGGGGTTCCCCTTGGAGCAGATACTGTGGCGAGATATAAATATATATCGCGAAATGGAAGAGTTGATGGATATTATTCAGGATATACTTTTGCAAATCAGCTGGGTGTTACTACACAGGTGCCATATATGGTGGAAATTGTATCAAATAATGCCAGTGCCAGGGTACGGGAGGTAAATCTGCATGGAAGAAGAGTTCTTCTCCGTAAAGCAAGAGTTCTGGTAACAAAGGAAAATTACCGGATATTACAGTTTTTAGATTTTCTGAAAGATATAGATCAGTATGCAGATGAAAATGACAAGATATTGTCCGATCGTATTAGGAAATATGTTGTTGATGTACAAATTAAAAAAACAGAAATAGATTGTTATATTAAACAATATCCGGATAGAATTTATCGATATATATATGAGATGAGGTTGTATGATGTTTTTGCATAACGATGAAGAACTTTTTAAAGATGTAATCATAGCTGCATCTGTTGATCAAAAGCGTTCGGTAGCAATCGTAGAAAAAGACTATTATGTTACGATGATATTAAAACTTCTGGCGCAGGTTGAGCCTGGATGTGTTTTTAAAGGTGGAACTTCACTATCTAAGTGTCATCATGTGATTGATCGATTTTCAGAAGATATTGATATTACTTTTTCAAATACATTGACACAAAAGGTGGAATTGACGTTATGCAGGTAGATGAACTTTTACCCTACCTAAGAGAAAACCAGGAAACCCTAATCCAGGAGATAAGGAATGGGAAATATAAACCCAATCCGGTTCGCAGGGTAGAGATACCCAAGGAAACAAAAGGCGAGTTCCGAAAACTAGGAGTTCCTACAGTTGTTGACAGAGTTGTTTAACAGGCAATTGCACAGGAACTCTCGCCAATCTTCGAGGAACAGTTTTCGGAGAATAGTTTTGGTTTCAGACCAAAAAGAGGAGCGCATGATGCGCTCAGACAATGCCAAAAGAATGTAAATGATGGCTATGTCTATGTGGTAGATATGGACTTGGAAAAGTTCTTTGACACAGTATGCCAGAGCAAACTCATTGAGGCATTATCACGAACCGTCAAAGATGGAAGAGTGATTTCATTGATACACAAATATCTAAACGCAGGTGTTGTGGCAAATGGAAAGTTTGAGCGTACAGAAGTCGGAATGCCACAAGGTGGACCATTAAGTCCGTTACTTAGCAACATAATGCTTAATGAGTTAGACAAGGAGCTGGAAAGCAGAGGGCACAGATTTGTCCGTTATGCAGACGACTGTATGATTTTCTGTAAAAGCAGAAAAAGTGCAGAAAGAACTTTGGAAAATATCATTCCGTTTATAGAAGGAAAACTTTTCCTAAAAGTAAACAGGAAGAAAACAAAGGTGGCTCATATCAGCAAGGTCAAATATCTAGGCTACACCTATTACAGATATGAAGGGACTACTAAAAGAAACTGACGAATGGGCAAGGCGTAGAATCAGGGCGGTCTACTGGAAACAATGGAAGAAAATCAAAATGAAGTACCGAATGTTAAAAGCATTGGGAATGGAACATTGGAAAGCAAAGGAACTTGCATGTAGTAGAAAAGGTTATTGGAGAATGGCAAAAGTTTTGAACCAAATCTTTTCAAAGAAAATAATAGCCAAGCTAGGATACATCTCCATGCTTGACTATTATCTAGTAGTCTGTGAAAACTAAAGAACCGCCGTATACGGAACCGTACGTACGGGTGGTGTGGGAGGACGGTAAATAAAATAATTATTTACCTCCTACCCGATCATAGAAATGTTTTTCACGTGGATTCATCTGGTTTCAGAAGAACAGTCTTTTTTCTGGGGGTGATGCGGTGTCATATCATCGCTGTCTGTCATCAGATATTTCCGGATAGCGAAAAGAATGGCGATACCGACGATCCCGATCAGTGTCTGCGTCGGATTGAGATGTTCCACAACCATCTGCCTTGCTGTCGCAAAAAGCAGGACTTCAACAACGGTCTGGGCGGAATGGCGGCAGAGCATTTTTACAAACTCCACACCAACTACAAGGGAGAGAGCCTGTGACAGGAAACTGGTAAAAAAACTGGTATCCATATCCATGACGGAGGTACCGGCAGTTGTAAGGATCAGCCGGAGTCCGGCCAGGGCGATCACGACAAGGATCACGATGGACAGCACGACCTCTGTGTAGCGGGCTACGTTGTAGATCAGTTCATTGAAATGTTTGCGGATCTTGTGATTGACGGCAGTTCTGTCTTTCATAGGTGATTATCCTTTCTTTTTTGAAGCAACCGGATGGTCGATGAAACGGGTTGCAAAATATCCGAATGCGCAGGTGATCACGATCATACATGGCAAAAACAGCCAGAAGCGCTGCTGGCTCATGGTGTTGAACCATGGAGCATTGGCCTGAAGGATCATAATGACAGGCATATGCCACAGGTAGATTCCGTATTGGTTTCGCGCCACGAAGTACAGTGGGCGAAGAATCCCGAAATTCATTTCCGGCAGGATGGAAAAGCCCACGAGCAGTATTCCAAGCAAAACCGCAAGAATGGAATGAGCCGGATAACCAGTCGGAGCCGTTCCGTAAAGGCCGTGGCTGTGATAGTAAAAAATCCATGCCAGGATCAGTATGGTACTTGCGAGAGAAACAGGAAGTCCAAGTGTAAGACGCTTTTCCTGTATACGGTTTCCGGCATGTTTCCAGAATGCGGCAGCCGCCATGCCCAGTACAAAATTATCCAGTGCGGTGAATACCTGACGCTCATATACGAAATATACGGAGGTATCGGAAATTCCGGAAGCATGGAGATACCGGACAACTGCAAACCGGCAGATAACGGTAAACAGAATGGACACAATGGCAGATACAAGCCAGTTTTTCCGGACGGCTTTATAAAGGAACGGGGCGATCAGATAAAACTGAAAGATCACACCCATCGTCCACAGTGCTCCATTGATGGAACCGTGTGTCACCGGGGAAAAATTCTCCGTAAAGGTGTAATAGGCAAGGATATGCCGAAACCCTTCATTGCTGAACATCTGTGTTGACATAAAAATCAGAAGAACTGTAACGCAGACGTAATACTGAGGCATGATACGGATGCAGCGTTTTTTCATAAAAGCCCGCCAGCCAGGGAGACAGCCTCTTTCTTCCGAAGAAGAGAGGGAAAGATAGATCCCATATCCGCTGAGCAGGAAAAACAGAGTCACGCCCACTTCGCCTCCAAGTGTCAGGATCGTGTGAATGGCTGTATGTGCCTGCCACGGCTGCCCGGACAGAACATAGCAGTGGTACAGCATAATGTAGAGGATCGCTCCTGCCCGGAGCAGATCGATGTTTTTAATACGTTTCATGATGATTCCTTTCAAAATAAATATGTTTGCCCTGCAATCTGACAGGACAGACAGAGATAGATTCAGTATATCATGAACCGGTGGGAATGCAAAGGGAAAACACCGGGCAGAAAGCAATTACGGTAAGGTTGCGGATATTTTTCCGGACTGATATAATCAGGTGGGAGGAAAAGACAATGATAAACTGTTTATTTGTGGGAATGGGAGGCTTTATAGGTTCTGTGTGCAGATATCTTCTGGGATTACTGCCAGTGGAAAACAGTCAGGGATTTCCGGTAAAAACATTGATCATAAATGTAACAGGTGCATTTGTAATTGGGATTGTTGCTGCAGCCGCGGCAAAAAATACGTCTCTGGATCCAGGACTCGTACTGTTTCTAAAAGTGGGAATCTGTGGCGGGTTTACCACATTTTCTACTTTTGCATATGAGACAGGGATTATGATGGAAAAAGGTCAGATTGGCCTGGCGCTTCTTTATGTGATTTTAAGTGCAGTTTTTGGCGTGCTGGCTGTTTTGGCCGGACAGATGCTTGTAAAATAAGGATGAAACAAAGGTGTGAAATGAAAGATCAGGAGAAAACGGAAAACATGGAAGAACCAAGAATTGACAAAACCATCTATACGGGAAGACCGGAAAATACGGAAGGACGCCTGGAGAAAGAAATCGCAGTGTACGATTTTCTGGACAGTCTGGGAATTGAATATAAGAGGGTAGATCATGAGGCGTTGATGACTATGGAAGCCTGTGAGGAAGTGGATCATCTTCTGGAAGCGAAAATATGCAAAAATCTGTTTTTGTGCAACCGTCAGAAAACGGATTTTTATCTTTTGCTGATGCCGGGGGAGAAGCCGTTTAAAACGAAATTCCTGTCCAAACAGATCGGAACAGCCAGACTTTCTTTTGCAGATGGAGAGCAGATGGAGGAATATCTCAACATTACACCGGGGTCATTAAGTCTTATGGGACTGATCTTTGACAGGGAAAAAAGAATGCACCTGGTGATCGACAGGGAAGTTCTGGATGAGGAATACTTCGGATGCCATCCGTGTATCAATACATCCACTCTGTTAATGAAAACCAGTGATGTAAAAGAAAAAATCCTGCCGGCGCTGAACCACGAATATCAGGTGGTAGAGCTGCCGACAGAGTAAAGATCCAAAGATCAGCGTATAGGAGAAAAGTCCTTTTTATTGGACTCTGCAATGATGTAATGTGGACGGTTTTTAACTTCCATATAGGTTTTTGCTATGTACTGTCCCATAATGCCAAGACAGAAAAGCTGCAGTCCGCCGATGAAAATGATCACGCAGATGATGGAGGCCCATCCGTCAACCGGATCATCAAATATCAGCTTACGCAGTACGATAACGATCAGAGCCAGGAAGGAAACACCAGTCATGCTGGTTCCGAACCAGGAAGCAATGGTCAGCGGTGCCTGTGAGAAATTAATAATCCCACTGATGGCATATTTAAACAGCTTCCAGAAATTCCATTTGGTCTCGCCGGCAACACGTTCGATATTTTTGTACGGGAGCCAGAGGGTTTTGAAACCGATCCATCCGAAGATTCCCTTGGAAAAACGGTTATATTCGCTCATGGAGACGATGGCATCTACCATACTGCGCTTCATCAGACGGAAATCTCTGGCACCGTCCACGATATCCGCATCAGAGATCTTGTTAATAAGCTGATAGAATTTCCGGGCAAAAAAACTTCGAATGGGTGGTTCGCCATCGCGGCTGACACGCCTGGTGGCAACGCTGTCATATTCTCCGGATTCCAGTTTCTCCAGCATTTCCGGAAGGAGCGATGGCGGATCCTGCAGGTCAGCGTCCATGACCGCAACGTAATCACCACGGGCATTGCAGAAGCCTGCATACATGGCTGCTTCCTTTCCGAAGTTTCTGGAAAAAGAAAGATAGATCACATGAGGATCTTTTTCTGAAAGTTCTTTTAAAATCGCAAGGGTTCTGTCTCTGGAACCGTCATTCACAAAAATAAGTTCATAATCGCAGTTCATTTTCTGAAGAACAGAAGTCGCTTCCGGGTAAAAAAGCGGAAGGGATTCTTCTTCGTTAAAACATGGTATAATCAAAGAAATCATTTTTCTAACCTCCGTTTCTTATTTTCTATCAAAGTCATGGTAATTGTCAACAGAATTCCCAAAATGGAAATTACAGCTCCAACACGAAGCATAGGACATACATACCTCATTTCGATGGTATTGTCTCCCTTTTTCAGTGGAAGAGAGTACAGGCAGTTATCAATGAGATTATAAGAGGTCTTTTTTCCGTTTATGTAAATCTGCCATCCCCGGTCATAGGGAACAGAAAGATACAGGGAATGGTGATCGTCCGTAACATTATGACATACGGCGCGGATATAGCCATTTTTTACAGAGAGTTTATCTGGCTGACCGGAAGAAATTTTGCGGGTAATACGGGAAAGGGTATCCAGATTCAGACCGTAAAACTGTTCACCATCAGGGTGTATGCTGTAACCTTCAGCAGACTTGATGGATACGGATGCAGTCCGCGCATTTTGCCTGGAAGGAATGTAAAACAAAGAGGGAGCAAGCCACCAGGAATACCGGGTGGTATAGGTTTTGTTTACAGTGAGCATGGCCCGGTCCATAACTGTATCCCAGGGAATGTTTCCATAGAAAGCATAATTCCCCTGTTTCAGATCAACAGAGTAGATCTGAGGAGTACCTTTTTGGGAATTGCCTATGGAAGTTCTTCTGTAATGAAGAGGTTCGTAGATGGAGATATCCTGTCCGTATAAAATGCTGTAAAGATAATTCTGATATTCAAACGGATTTTCCGGGTCTGTATTTGTTTTTTTCTCTGTAAGATCAGGATGGTGATCTGGATAGATCAGGGCAAAAGGAAGCGCATAGGGATTCCTATATGCCTTTTTTCTACCTTTGCTTTTTATGGAAGAAATTTTCTGCAGTCCGTTGATCCGATAAGGGGATAAAATATATTTTATGCCAAGAAGAGAATCCGCACCAATGATGGAAGCATTGGTAATGTTCATGTTTTCTCCACATTTGCGATAACCCAGATGCTCCAGAAAATCTCGTTGGTTGTCATCCGGGGAAGAAGTATAACCTGCGATAGAACGGTAATTGAATCCAAAAGCTTCATCATAATTGGCAGTGGTAAGGCTTTTCAGCATTTTTCGGGAGGTTGTCTGGGAAATCCGGTAAATTCCGGAATCTTTTTTTCGGATAGTATCAATGAGGTTTCGGGTATTCATGGAATAAGAACGGTACTTTGCATCATCGGAAACGTGATAAGTGTTCATCAGGAGCTGGGTATTATAAGCGGTCTGACCCAGAAAAAGAGCCACAGCCGCAAGAAATGAGAGCTGCTTGTAAAGTCTGTGCCGCTGTCTGCAGGATAGCAGAAGCAAAGAAAAAACAACTCCGGTAAGTAAAGCCGCCAGTATGATGAGTGCGGTTTCCTGAAGTGATTTTCTGTCTGTAAGCCTGCAGCGAAGTAAAAACATCAAAAGTGCAAAAATAAGACTGCTTTTTACCAGAATACAGGTATTTTCCTGTTCCAGGACTGTAAGGTAGAAAACAGCGGCCACAAAGAGAATGCCGAAAATATTTATATAAGAATAGCGGTACCAGTAACTGCTGACATTTTTAAACAGTGAAAAGACAGTATAAAAAGGAAACCAGTAGATCAGAAGGATGGAAAGAAAAGTAAAACATCCAAAGATCAGTTTCTGTTTTCGGGATATTTTTTTCGATAGAAACAGAGCGATCAGACCGAGGATGGCAAAAGTTCCGCAGAAAAGGGAGACGCAGCCATAAACGCTTGTGGAGCCAAAAACATAATTGGATAACGCGGTAAGGATATTTCCGGTAAAACTGAAATTTTTAAGGCAGTAAAGATCCAGTTGTCCGCGGTTGGAATTGCGCATGGCAGATATTGTAGGCAGAAAGAGAATACAGCTGCACAGAACACCGGAAAACATGGAAAATATATAGTACAATATGGACTTTAGACAGCTTTTCAATACTTTTTTGGAAAACGGCAGGGATGTTGCATAAAGGCATAGTTCCAGAAAAAGCCAGATCCCGGAGAAGAGGCAGTTGATACCTCCGGTGTACCAGTTGAAAAGAATGGACAGGGCCACTGGAACTGCCAGTTTCCATGCTGTTTTTTCGCAGACCATATGGTATACGCCAAGAAGGATCAGTGGAAGCATATAAACGCCATCCAGCCACATCAGATTACAGCTTTGTGCAATAGAATACTGACAGAGACCGTAACTGACAGAAAGAATTACCATGGAAAAATTTTTTATGGAAGTATTGCCGGCGGAAAAATGTTTGTGAAAACGGCCGGTCAGAAACCAGCAAAAAGTAAAGGAAGCTGTGGAAAGCTTCAGCATTACAAGTACATCAAAAAAAGCATGAAGCTGTGTCTTTTTGAAAAATACACAGAGCAGCATGAACGGAGAGGTCAGATAGTAACTGAAAACGCCGATATTATTGCCGCCCAGAGTTTTGCTGAAGGTGTAGGTGATATTGTTTTTTCCCGAGAGAACATCCTTGAAATAGGAATAGAAATCCAGATATTGGACACTGGCATCGTGGGAAGCCATGGAATTTCCACCGAAAGGTGCGTATCCATAATGCCAGAATAAAATCAGCATCAGCAGAAAAGTGATAGAAAAAGAATAAATGCAAAGGTATCGGTTTTGTTTTTTCATGAATGTTGTACTCCTAACTTATGTCGTAAAACTACCGGTAACAAAATTTTTTCTTATTGTACCATATCTGTTCTACATGTCCAGTATTTATAAATTTATATTTTTCTTGCGTTGTAATGAATTTATGCTACACTGAAAGAAATCAAAGAAAGCGTAAAAGGTAAAGAGGTGTAGTATGCTGGAAAAATTTAACAGTTTTATAGAGAAATGGATGGCTTTTGTGACACCGGTGTGTCTCCTTATGGGAGTACTCTTTCCGGATATTGCGAAGCATGGTGTTCCGTATGTAACGTATGCGTTTGCGTTTATGACTTTTATCGGAGCGTTGAAATCCAGGTTTCGGGATGTTGCGGATGTGTTTAAACGACCGCTTCCTCTGATCCTGATGCTTTTTGTCCTTCATGTGCTGGTACCTGTGATTGCCTGCGGGATCGGACATCTGCTGTTCCCCGGAAATGCCAATTATATCACAGGAATGGTGCTGGAGTTTTCCGTGCCGACGGCTGTGATCAGTCTGATGTGGGTATCGATTTATAATGGTAACAGTCCCCTTTCTCTTTCGCTGGTGGTTATCGACACGATACTGGCACCTTTTCTCATACCTGCTGCATTGAAAATCCTGGTAGGCTCCAGTGTGAAAATGGATACGATGGGTATGATGAAGGAACTGGTATTTATGATCGCACTTCCGGCGGTACTTGCCATGTGCCTCAATGAAGTCAGCCATGGAAAAGTCATGGAGACCTGGCCGAAAAAACTGGCACCTTTTTCAAAAATGTGTCTGATCTTTGTGGTGACTTCCAATTCATCCAAGGTTTCACCATATATGAAACACCTGAATGGAGAAAGACTGGAAGTGGCAGTGACGATCCTTGTATTGGCAGCTGGCGGATATGCGATCGGCTGGCTTATTGCTATTTTTACAAAGCAGAATAAGCAGTCCACAGTTTCCATGATCTATGGTTCCGGTATGCGTAACATCAGTGCGGGAGCAGTGATCGCGGGGGCGTATTTTCCGGCGGAAGTACTGTTCCCCGTTATGATCGGTACTTTATTCCAGCAGATCCTGGCAGCTTTTTACGGAAGCCTTGTCCGCCATGTACAGACAGCTCAACGAAAAAAAGAAAAGGGGGATGGGTATGGAGTTTCAGCATGAACTGATCATTCCCAATGAGGGACTTCCGTTTAAACTTTTTCTTTTTGAAGGCAGAAACGGAAATTATGTCAGAGAAAAACACTGGCACACGTCCATAGAGATTTTTACGGTAATGGAGGGGAGTCTTTCTTTCTATATTGATGAGGTGGAATATCCGCTGAAGGCAGGAGAATTTCTGATCATCAATTCCAATGAGGTACATTCTATCCAGGCACCGTTTCGTAATGAGACGATCGTACTTCAGATCCCATTGAAGCAATTTGAAGATTATTTTACAGCTCAGAGATTTATCCGGTTTCGCAGGGCAGACGCAGGGCGGAATGAGTATGGTTATGGGCACGAAAGAAATCACAGCGGGAATATCCGTTTAAATTTTGGGACAATGGGACAAACGGAAGCAGCAGATCCGTCAGAGACTGACCGGAAGATGGTTTCCCTGATCCAGGAATTGTACCGGGTATATATGTCGCGGGAAACAGGCTATGAATTCCGCACCAGGGCAGTATTCTATGAAATTCTTTATCTTATGGTTTCTACATACAGGGAAACGCAGGTGGAGGAAAGTGAGCTGAAAATCAGCCGGAGACTGGATGCTTTGTCAAAAATAACCACTTACATGCGGGAACACTACAAAGAAGATCTCAGACTTTCCGGACTTGCTTCCATGTTCGGATATTCAGAGGCATATCTGTCAAGAATGTTCCGTAAGTATGCGAAGGTCAATTTTAAGACATATTTGCAGGATATCCGCATGGCATACGCTTATAAGGAACTTCTCAATACAGATCATACGATCAGTTCCATTGCGCTTGATAATGGATTTGCAAGCAGCAGGGCTTTTTCCAAGGAATTTGTAAAGCGCTATGGGATCCTGCCCGGAAAGGTGGAACGTCAGATCCATTAAAATGTCAAAAAAGTGCTATGAATGAGACAAGAAAAACGGCGAAAAGCATACCACGATATGGTATGCTTTTTTCAGTTCAAAACGAAACAGTAACTCTATAAGGAGGCTAAAAACGTGAAAATTCAGAAAGTAACAGATCCGGCTTTCCGTAAATATGGAAAAGTTCTGGAAGGATACAATTTCAGTGCGCTTCTGAAAGAAATGAAACACACACCGGTTCCGGAAGATGTGGTATATGTTCCGTCTGTGGAGGAACTGGAAGCTCTTGAGGTGGAGAAGGATCTCAGAAACAGAGCTTTTGGAGGCTTACCTGTCGAGATCGGATACTGCAACGGTCATAACAAAAAACTGAATGCTGTAGAGTATCACCGAAATTCCGAGATCAATGTGGCAGTGACAGATCTGGTGCTTCTTATCGGACATCAGCAGGATGTGGAACCGGATTTTACATATGATACCTCTAAGATCGAGGCATTTCTTGTACCGGCAGGAACCGGGATCGAAGTTTACGCCACAACGCTTCATTATGCACCATGTCATGTAAATGAGAGTGGATTTCAGTGTGTAGTTGTTCTTCCAAGAGGAACCAACACAGAGATTGATTTCCCGATGCCAAAAGACGGCGAGGACGGTCTGATGACAGCCAAGAATAAATGGCTCATCGCTCATGAAGATGCGAAGATCGAGGGTGCGTTCAATGGCCTAAAAGGTGAGAATATCACCATCGACTGAAGATCCCTCAGGAAAATGCAGTGCAGCGGATATGGATTGAAAATATCTGCCCGATATAAAAATGCTCAATGATATTGCCGGTGGAGATCTGCCGGATATAAAAAAGGAGAATGAAGATTATGAACAACATGCCAGAAGTTAAAGTCGGAATCGTTGCAGTCAGCAGAGATTGTTTCCCGGAAAGCCTTTCCGTAAACAGAAGAAAAGCTCTTGTAGATGCTTACACAAAGAAATACGATGCAAAAGATATCTATGAGTGTCCGGTCTGTATCGTAGAGAGTGAGATCCATATGGTCCAGGCTCTTGAAGATATCAAAAAAGCAGGATGTAATGCACTTTGCGTATATCTTGGAAACTTCGGACCGGAGATTTCCGAGACACTTCTTGCAAAACATTTCGAAGGACCGAAGATGTTCATCGCAGCAGCAGAGGAAACACAGGATAATCTTTGCCAGGGACGTGGAGATGCTTACTGCGGTATGCTGAACGCAAGCTACAACCTGCAGCTTCGTAACGTAAAAGCATATATTCCGGAGTATCCGGTAGGTGATGCAGAGGACTGTGCAGATATGATCCACGATTTCCTTCCGATCGCAAGAGCTATCGAGGGATTAAGCAACCTGAAGATCATCAGCTTCGGACCACGTCCTACAAACTTCCTTGCATGCAACGCACCGATCAAACAGCTTTACAATCTTGGAGTTGAGATTGAAGAGAACTCTGAACTGGATCTTTTTGAGGCGTTCAATAATCATGCAGGGGATGAGAGAATCCCTGAGATCGTAAAAGAGATGGAAGAAGAGCTTGGTGCAGGAAACAAGAAACCGGAGATCCTTCCGAAACTTGCACAGTATGAACTGACTCTGAAAGACTGGGTAAGAGATCACAAAGGATATCGTAAATATGTAACACTGACAGGAAAATGCTGGCCGGCATTCCAGACACAGTTCGGATTTGTTCCATGTTATGTAAATAGCCGCCTGACAGCACAGGGCATTCCGGTATCCTGTGAGGTTGATATCTACGGAACCTTAAGTGAGTTCATCGGACAGGTTGTAAGTGATGATATTGTTACACTCCTTGATATCAACAACTCCGTACCGAAGGATATGTACAAAGAGTCCATCGAAGGAAAATTTGACTATACACTTCAGGATACTTTCATGGGATTCCACTGTGGAAATACCGCATCCAGCAAGCTTGCTTTCTGTGAGATGAAATATCAGATGATCATGGCAAGATCTCTTCCGATCGAGGTTACAAACGGAACACTTGAGGGAGATATCAAACCAGGAGATATCACATTCTATCGTCTGCAGAGCACTGCGGATAACAAGCTTCGTGCTTATATCGCACATGGAGAGGTTCTTCCTGTTGCAACACGTTCCTTTGGAGCAATCGGAGTATTTGCAATTCCGGAGATGGGACGTTTCTACCGTCACGTGCTGATCGAGGGAGGCTTCCCGCATCACGGCGCAGTAGCATTCGGACATCATGGAAAAGCTCTCTTCGAAGTATTCAAATATATTGGTGTACCGGTTGAGGAAATCGGTTATAATCAGCCGGCAGGTGTAAGATATCCTACAGAGAATCCATGGAAATAATTCAGTAAGACATAAAATTAACCAAATCAAGTAGCGAAGTGGATTGCGAATATCCGCTTGACTATAATTCGGAAACCGCGAACTCTCAGGCGTGCAGACGCTGCGAACTGAGAGTCGCGGTTTCTGTATTTACAGGAGGAAAAATTACTATGTATTATATTGGCGTTGATCTTGGAACTTCAGCTGTAAAACTTCTTCTTATGGAAGAATCCGGAAAGATCTGCAACATCGTATCCAAAGAATATCCACTGTTTTTTCCACATCCGGGCTGGTCTGAGCAGAATCCGGAAGACTGGTTCACGGAGAGTATGGAAGGAATCAAAGAGCTTACAGAGGGAATTGACCGCAGGGAAGTAGCTGGAATCGGTTTTGGCGGTCAGATGCATGGTCTGGTAACTCTGGACAAAGACGACAACGTGATCCGCCCGGCGATACTCTGGAACGACGGCCGTACCGGTGAGGAAACAGAATATCTGAATACTGTGATCGGAAAAGATAAACTTTCCCAGTACACTGCAAACATCGCTTTTGCAGGATTTACTGCACCGAAGATCCTCTGGATGCAGAAAAATGAGCCTGAGAATTTCAAAAAAGTTGTAAAGATCATGCTTCCAAAAGATTATCTTGCATATCGTTTAAGCGGATCTTTCTGCACAGATGTATCGGATGCTTCCGGTATGCTTCTTCTGGATGTGAAAAACCGCTGCTGGTCAAAAGAAATGCTTGAGATCTGCCATATCACAGAGGAACAGCTTCCGAAGCTGTATGAAAGTTGGCAGGTAGTTGGCACTCTGAAACCGGAAGTGGCAAAAGAGCTTGGTTTCTCTGAAGATGTGAAAGTCGTAGCTGGTGCGGGCGACAATGCAGCAGCTGCTGTCGGAACAGGAACTGTTGGTGACGGACAGTGTAATATTTCCCTTGGAACATCCGGCACGATCTTTATTTCCAGCAAAGAGTTCGGTGTGGATGAGAATAATGCCCTTCATTCTTTTGATCATGCAGATGGAAGTTATCATCTTATGGGATGCATGTTAAGCGCTGCTTCCTGTAACAAATGGTGGTCTGAGGAGATCCTCAAGACGAAGGATTTCGTGGCAGAACAGGCACCGATCCAGAAGCTTGGCGAGAATCAGGTATTCTTCCTTCCATACCTCATGGGAGAAAGATCTCCGCATAACAACCCGGATGCAAGAGGCGTATTCTTCGGAATGTCCATGGATACCACAAGAGCAGATATGACACAGGCGGTTCTGGAAGGTGTTGCATTTGGCCTTCGTGATTCCCTTGAGGTAGCGAGAAGCCTTGGTATCAACATTGAACGGACCAAGATCTGTGGCGGCGGAGCCAAGAGTCCTCTCTGGAAAAAGATCATTGCCAATGTAATGGATCTGAAAGTGGATGTACCTGAGAACGAGGAAGGCCCGTCCATGGGTGGTGCAATGCTGGCGGCCGTAGGATGCGGGGCATATCCGGATGTGGAAACCATCTGCAAAAAAATGGTAAAAGTTGTAGATACTGTAGAACCGGATCCGGAACTGGTTGCGAAATATGAAGAGAAATATCAGAAATTCCGTAAACTTTATCCAACTATGAAAGAGCTGTTTTGATTTATGGCTGTGAAACTGATCGCAAGCGATCTGGATGGAACTCTTCTACGAAATGACAAGTCGATATCAGAGGAAACAGGTAAGGCACTGGAGAAGGCCAGAGAAGCAGGGATATATTTTGTTCCGTCCACCGGGCGTGCCCTGGAGGCTGTTCCCGTGGAAGTGATGGCACTTCCGGGAGTGGAATATGTGATCACTTCCAATGGCGCTGCCGTGTATTCGGTTTCCGGAGGGACCAGGATCTATGAAAGTCTGGTTCCGGCAGAAGCAGTAGATGCGCTTCTTGAGATTTCCATGCCTGAGAATATGACAATTGAAGTGTTCGTGAAGGGAATTCCGTATACAGCATCCGATCATGTGAAAGATCCCGCCAGATACGGAGCCACCGCGTTTGGCATCGGTTATGTGAAAAAAACGCGCCATCCTGTGGAAAACATCCGGAAATTTGTGAAAGAAAACAGAGAACATGTGGACAGTTTTGATTTTGTATGTGGAGATCCACAGGCTTTAGACACCGTGAAAAAGGAAGTCCGGGAAAAGATTCCGGGAGTTTATGTGACTTCATCCGTTTCCCATCTTCTTGAGATCGGAAATGCGGAGGCCGGTAAAGGAAAAACACTGCTGAAGCTTCTGAAACTTCTGGAGATTTCCCCGGAAGAAGCGATGGCGTTTGGAGATGCGGACAATGACCTGGATATGATCCGGTCTGTAAAGTATGGGATCGCAATGAAGAATGCAACGGAACATCTGAAAGAGGCTGCGTACCATATAACGGACAGTAATGAAGAGGATGGCGTTGCCAAAGAGATATACAGAATGATATAAGAACTGGAAAAAGATGCTGCTTTGACGGATATGGTATAAAAGCAGCATCTTTTTTGTGCTTTGTGAAGGCGAGCGGGGATCAGCGCAGCTGTTTTTTTCTGTATTGTCTTGGAGTACATCCTTTGATCTTTGTAAATACTTTGGTGTAATAATTAGAGTCCGAAAAACCGGACAGTAATCCGGCTTCCGTTATGGAACAGGAAGAATCTTCCAGGTATTCCAGGCTGCGTTCAATGCGATATTCCTGAATGTATCCGAAAAGAGTAATATTCATACACTTTTTGAAAAGCCGGCTGCACTCGCTGGGGCTCAGGTGGATGAGTTCCGCAATATCCTCCAGCTGGATCTTTTCGGAATAGTGTTCTGCAATATAGGACATGATGCGGCGGATGCGGCGGTAATTTTCTTCATCCTGTCCGGAAGGGGCGGAAGCCTGGGACAGTGTGTTGGCGCATAGAAGCTTCCAGAAGTGTTGCAGTCGGGCAATGATCTCAAATTCATACATCGGTTTTCGCTGGCTGTCAAGGGCAATGATCTGCCGGATATCTTCCACGGCATCCTGATGCCATTTCATGGAAAGATCCAGAGGAACTGCAGAGAGAGAAAAACTCCGCAGGATCGGTTCTGTGTATTTCTGGAAGAGGATACTTCCGGGGAAACCATAGATCAGTTTGGGATCAAAGGTGACAGGGATATACTGACAGTCCTGATTATGGTACATGTAACCGGCGTGAAGGGCGTTGGCATTGCCGAAAAGCACCTGCCCCTCTTTCAGGTGAAAGGTGTTCTGATTGACTTTATAAAGCATTTCGCCTTTATGGATATAAGTAAGTTCGATCTCCGGATGCCAGTGCCAGAGAAAGGAGCCGGTTTCGTAACCGGAAAGCCGTTCGTAGCTTACCAGAAACGGAAAAGCGCTGTCACCGTGCTTCTTCAGTTCTTTTCCCGCGTTATTTGTGATGATCTGCATAGATGTGGCCTCCTTTCATAAAAATGCCGGGATCCGGTCAGTCCCCCGTTGGGATAACGAGATCTGTCGGGGTATATTTTAACAGAAAGGGAAAAAGAAAGCCAGTATCTTGCAGACCACAAAATAATACGGTTTTTACACAAAATCTTTATGGACAGAAGTGACAGGGCTGTTATAATAAAGGTACAGAAAACGTGACGGGACAGATCACCGGAAATCAGGGGCGAAGGCTCTGGCGGCGGCCGGATATACGAAAACCGTGCAGCAGGAAGAACAATACCAGAAAAAGCCCGGATCAACATGAAAAACAGGAGGATACGAAAATGGGAACAATCAAAATTCCAGCAGCAGAAGTGCTGAAAAAAATCTATGGTGAGACAGAGGAGAGCAGTGCTCGTTATACAAACCTTGCAGTGAATTTCGAGAAGAAATATCATCACGACAAGGCTGAGTTTTTTACTGCTCCGGGACGTACAGAGATCATTGGCAACCATGTTGACCATAACGGCGGACAGATCATTGCCGCAAGTATTGATCTGGATACTATCGGTGCAGCTTATCCAAACGGAACTAATGTGATCCATATGATCAGTGAAGGTTACAGACAGGAAGTAGTTGTAGACCTTGACAAACTCAGCACAGAAACTTATACAAAAGGTACCGATGCTCTTGTCGCAGGTATCATGGAATATATGAAGAAGAAAGGCTATGCGACAGGTGGTTTTGATGCTTATGTTTCCACAAAGGTTATTGCAGCTGCCGGTGTAAGCTCTTCTGCATCTTTTGAGATGCTGGTATGCGCAATTACCAACTACTTCTTCAACGAAGGAAAACTGGAGTACGGCGAGTATGCGAGGGCCGGCCAGTATGCGGAGAATGTTTACTGGAAAAAAGCTTCCGGTCTGATGGATCAGATGGCATGCGCTGCCGGCGGCCCGATTCTGCTGGATTTCTCTGATAAGGAGAATATCAGCTGCGAGAAGATCGCCTTTTCCTTTGAGGATATGGGATGCAGACTTGTGATCGTAAATACCGGAAAGGGTCATGCAGATCTCAGTGAGGAGTATTCTTCTATTCCTATGGAGATGCGAGAGGCTGCAAAGGCTATGGGTGTGGAGCTTCTTTGCGAGTCCAATATGGAGAATCTTCTTGCTCATGTTAAAGATATCCCGAATGACCGTGCGGTTCTTCGTGCGATGCATTTTTATGAAGAGAACAGACGTGTTGCAGATGCAGTGAAGGCTGTTGAGAATAAAGATGGTGAGGGATTCCTTCGTCTCCTTGAGGAGTCTGGCAATTCTTCCTGGGAGTGGCTGCAGAACTGTTATTCCCTGCAGAACTGTAAGGAACAGAAGATCACACTCAGCCTGGCGCTTACCAAGCTGTTCCTGAATAAGATCGGAGCAGGTATCTGCAGAGTTCATGGCGGTGGTTTTGCAGGTGTTATCATGTGTGTCCTTCCAATTGAGAATGCAGAGGAATATGTGGAGTATATGGCACAGTATGTAGGACGTGAGAATGTTTATCCTATGAATATCAGAAGCACTGGAGCCGTTCACGTTGAGTAACTTGTGATAAATATCGGAAGATCTGCTGAATTTATAAAAAGTCCGGAGTTTGCGGCTTTTGCCGCTGAAACATCCGGACTTTTTTAATAAAAATTTTATGGTTTGTTTCTGATTTGATTTTGCCAGTCATGATATAATGGGGAAAATAAAAGAGAGGTTTGATCATATATATGAGCAGAAGAGAATTTCTGGAGATTTTGAGAAGTCAGCTGTCCGGTCAGATGTCACAGGGAAAAGCTGCGGCACATGTGCGTTATTATGAGGATTATATCCAGTCTCAGGTCCATAATGGACGGAGCGAGGAGGAGGTACTTGCAGAACTTGGCGATCCAAGGCTGATCGCAAGGACTCTTATTGATACCGATGACGGAACAGAGGTTTATGATGAGTCCGGGTATACAGAAGAAAGTTATGGAGCAGATGATTATGCAGACAGCAGTGCCGGAAGTACGACCGGCAGGACAAGAAGTTACAAACTGGATCTCAGTACCTGGTATGGAAAAGCAATTGTGATCGCAGTTGCTGTAGTGATCGTGATACTTTTGACAACAGTTTTGGTAGCTGTTGCACCTTTTTTGATAACTTTTGGTGTCATTCTGTACCTGATCTCATGGTTCAGAAAAAGAAAAGCGTAGATACCGGATGATCCGCATAAAATCCGAAAATATTGAAAAGGCCTGTTTGTTAAAAAAATATTTATTGAAAATGACATAAAAAATGCAGATAAACTCTTGAAATATAGTGAAAATTACGGTATAATGCATCACAACAAGTAAAGAGAGTGTCTGAAATGTATAAAACAGACAGTGCCATTGAGAAGAGAGAACGGCAGAAGGAATACATCGAAAGATGTGTTATTTCTGTCGCTTTTTTTATTGGCTTTTGAGAAGAAGGTGATCGTATCAGATTGCCTTGTTAAAACGCTTGCTATTGTGCAAAATATATAAAATGATGCACTATACAATGGAAATAATTATCAAAAGTTAATGAAAAAATATTGAAAAAATCAAATTTAACTGTTAATTATATGTAAAATATGTGTTATCATTTGGTTAAAAGTTGGTAAATATAACAATACATGAATGCAGAGGAGGGTAGCAGGAGGGCATTTTGATATGATACATTGGGGTAAAGCCCGGAAGATATAACGGAAGTATTTTCCGGCAGGATGTGTAAAGGGCAACGTGATCAGAACTGTTGCAGATATGGGGGACCGTAATAACAGGACTGATCAGAAGTACACAAATTTATGAAAAGCAGGTGATATACAATGAAAAGTAAGAAATCTTTTTTCAGGACAGTAGAGCCATATCTCTATCTGATTCCTGTAATGATCCTTTTTATACTGTTTGTATTCTGGCCGTTTGTTAAGACGATTCAGTTAAGTTTTGCCAGAACCACACCTCTTGGTCAGGTGGCACAGTATGTAGGGCTAGACAACTATACGAATATTTTTACAGATGGAACGTTCCTTAACAGTTTGGTGACAACACTGAAATTCTCTGTTATGCGAGTTATCCTTTCTATTGTGCTCGGTTTTATACTGGCGATCATCAGTACAGAGAAGATCAGGGCAAAGGGATTTTTCCGTACTGTATATGCACTTCCGATGGCTATTTCCGCAGCAGCGGCATCTGTAGTGTTCATGTTTATTTTCCACAGCTCTCTGGGTATCCTGAACAAGGCTCTCGGAACTCATATCGGATGGCTGACAGATAAGAAATATGCACTGATCGCAGTTACGATCGTTAGTGTATGGATGGCGATCGGTATGAATTTCATTTACCTTACTGCAGCGATCCAGAGTGTACCGGCTGAACTTTATGAGAGCGTTGCGCTGGATGGAGCGAATTTCTTCCAGAAACACCGCCATGTAACAATCCCGTCAATCTCTCCGACACTGTTCTTCCTTCTTATTATCAACGTTATCAACTCCGTACAGGCATACGCAGAGTTTAAGATGATGACGCAGGGCGGACCGGCAGAGAGTACCAACGTTATCGTGTATGAGATTTACCAGGAGGCATTTATCAACAGCCGTTTCGGTGTGGCCTGTGCAGAATCCGTAGTTCTGTTCGTTATTTTGATTATCCTGACTGCACTGCAGTTTAGACTGGAAAAGAAGGTGACCTACTGATGAAAGAAAAACCATATGTAAAAGTGGCGATGTATGCGCTGAATATTATTTTTGCAATTATTATTATCGTTCCTGTTATCTACTGCTTCAATGTTAGTATGATGGATCTGAAAGAGATCTACGGCGGAAAGTTCTGGCCGTCTCATCTGACCCTTGAGAACTACACAAGAGCATTCCAGCTGGCACCGTTCTTTACTTTCATTAAGAACTCACTGATCGTATCCGGTGTTATCACATTTGCTCAGGTTGTCACAGGTGCTCTTGCAGCTTATGCTTTTGCAATGATGGAATTCAAGGGCAAAAAAGTCCTGTTCTATATCATGCTGGCAACCATGATGATCCCAAGCCAGGCGATCATCATCGCAAACTACCTGACAATCGCTGACTGGGGTATCCGTAATACATACGCAGCGCTGATTCTTCCGAACGCAGCAGCAGCTTTTGCGGTATTCAACATGCGTCAGGCATTCCTGACACTGCCGAAAGAGATTCATGAGGCAGCTGAAATTGACGGATGTACAAACTTCAAGTTCTTATATACCATCGGTGTTCCGCTTATCAAACCATCACTTGGTGCTCTGATCATCTATGTATTCCTTCAGAGCTGGAACTACTATCTGTGGCCACTGCTTGTAACAGACAGTGTAAATATGAGAACTGTTCAGATCGGTCTTGGTATGCTCCAGGGTGCTGAGGCAACAGACTTCCGACCGGTTATGGCTGGTGCCATGGTTATCCTGATCCCGTCGATCCTGGTATTCATCATTGGACAGAAACAGATGATCAGTGGTCTGACTGCCGGTGCTGTTAAGGGTTGATCTAGTAGTAAAAACGTTAATTTATCCGGTCTGTATTGGGGCAGACCGGAACCAATATAAAAGGAGGGTTTCTATATGAAAAACAAAAAATGGATGGCGATTCTTTTAGGAGGAATCATGGCAGCATCTCTCGCAGCTCCATGCTCAGTAAGCGCGGCTGACAAAACTACCATCACATTCTGGCATGCGATGGGCGGCACAAACGGAGAGGTGCTTCAGCAGATCGTAGATGATTTCAACGCATCTCAGGATGAGATTGAAATTAAAGCTGAGTATCAGGGAACTTATGATGACACCATCACAAAACTGAAAGCAGCTATGCAGAGTGATTCTGGTCTTCCGGATGTCTGCCAGATGTATGATGTTGGAACAAAATTCATGTATGACAGTGGTTCTGTCATCCCTGTAGAAGATAAATTCGAGTCTACAGGTTATGACAAGAGTTCCGTTATGGACGTTATCAGCAGCTACTATACTGTAGATGGCAAACAGTATGCAATGCCATTCAACGTATCCACACCTATGCTGTATTACAACAAAGACGTATTTGAGGCAGCAGGTCTTGATCCTGAGACACCGCCTACAACTTACGATGAGGTTCTTGAAGACTCCAAGAAAATCGTAGAGAGCGGAGCAGCTCCGGTTGGTTATTCACAGGCTATTTACGGATGGTTCTTTGAGCAGCAGCTTGCAGGACTTGGCTTAACATATGGAAATAATGACAATGGACGTACAGAGGCAGTTACAGCTGTTGATTTTGACTCCAACGGTGGTGGCCTGAAAGTATTTGACATGTGGAAAAAACTGTATGATTCCGGATATTTTGAAGATTACGGAACAACAACAGCAGATACCCAGACAGCATTCTTCTCCGGACAGGTTGGCATGATCATCGAGTCTACCGCTATCCTGAAAAATGCAGTTGATTCTTCTCCGTTCGAAGTTGGTACAGGATATCTTCCGAGAATCGAGAAGAATGATGAAGGCGGCGTTATCATCGGTGGTGGTTCTCTGTGGCTTACAGATACAGGAAACGAAGCAAATGAAGATGCAGCTTGGAAATTCATCGAGTACATCACAACTCCTGACGTACAGGCTAAATGGTCCATGGGTACAGGATACTTTGCGATCAACGAGAAAGCTTATGAGACAGACGATATGAAAGCTTACCTCAAAGAGAACCCGAACTTCGAGACAGCTATCAATCAGCTGAAAGATTCTCCTGTAAACGCAAATACAGCAGGTGTTCTCTCCGGTGTACAGACAGAAGCCCGTCTTACATTTAATGAGCTTATGCCTCAGGTATACGAAGGCAAGATCACAACACAGGAAGGTGTTGATCAGCTTGCAGCTTCTGTAAACAAAGCGATCGAGAACTATAACGAATCTATTAAATGATCAGAATGCCCTCTGATCAGTAGATAGAGCAACAGATAGGGATACCGCCGCCGGGCGCCGGTATCCCTGCTGTTTTACATGCTGTGAGACTACGGGGAATATATCCGGGGCACAGGGTCATATGAAAAACTGCGTAGTGAGACGGACGGAGCGAGTCCGGCTGACTAGACAGCTTTCAGGTGGAGGTAGTGCGGCCTGCGCGCTCGTGCAGGGCAAAATGGAAGGATGCGCGATTGGCGTTATCACCGGCAGAAAATAATGTTACAACAGGAAAGGAGCAAATTTATGGGCGGAATTCTCGGAGCATGTAATGCAATATCGGATTATTTGCACACTTTAAATATGGGATCGACGCTGTTTCGGCTGATTCTTGCGATGTTTCTTGGATGTCTGATCGGTATTGACCGTGGAATGAAGAAGCGTGTGGCAGGTGTAAAAACACATATGATCGTCTGTATGGGGGCAACTCTGGTTATGATGACGGGCGATTTTATCCATGTATATTCTAATGGGGCAGGAATCGGAGATACTGCACGACTTGGCGCACAGGTTGTCAGCGGAATCGGTTTTCTCGGAGTAGGAACCATCATCGTGACCGGACAGAGACATGTATCCGGTCTTACGACAGCAGCCAGTCTTTGGACCTCCGCGTGCATCGGACTTGCTGTGGGGATCGGCTTTTACAGCGGTGCGATCTTTACCACGCTGGGGCTTATTCTGGTGTTCAAATATGCGAAATATATAGAGGTTTATGTGGAAGAGCATTCCAATACTTATGACGTATATATGGAGTTTGAAAATGAAGATAAGATGAGTATGGTCATAAAGAAGCTTCGGGAAGAGGACATCCTGATCTCCAACGTAGTTATCATCAAAAAGAGATCCAAAACACAGAGTGTGGTGATCCAGGCAACAATGGAGGCTGCCAAATGGAAAGCACGCCATACTGTATTTCGCGAGGTAAGGCAGCAGGAAGGAGTTATTTCCGTGGAGGAAATATGATCGGGAATACAATGAAACTTATCATGTTTTTGATGAAGTTAAGAGTATGTTAAAGAAAAAACGATATATTTTACGAAAAATGTACTTGAAATGTGAAGAATAGTCTGATATAATGAGTACAAAGTGAAGAGAGAATCTGATTCAGTTTGCTGAATACAGAGAATGCTATTGAGAACAGAGACCGGCATGAAGACACATGGATAAGTGTGTTTTTATGCCGGCTATTTTTATGCACAAATGTTAATATTTCAAAAGGATTACAAGGGTTACAGCATAAAAATAATGGCATATTCACTTGAAAGATTGCTGTTCGTAAGCAGTACTCCTCGCAGAATATTTACCTGCGGACGGCAATGCTTGTGTTGCAACGGATATTCTGCTGTTTCCGGCGCAGAGAAAGCCGGGGACAGTTCAGAAGATCCGCAAACAGGAAAGGAGAAACAGATCTATGTATGATGTGATCATTATCGGAGCAGGAGTTTCCGGAGCGGCAGCGGCGAGAGAGCTTTCAAGATATCGGCTGAAAATCTGCGTTCTGGAGCGAGAAGAGGATGTATGCTGTGGAACTTCCAAGGCAAACAGCGGAATCGCTCATTCCGGTTATGATGCAGAACCGGGAAGCCTTATGGCGGAACTGAATGTGAAGGGCAGCAATATGATGGGACAGCTTTCGAAGGAACTGGATTTTCCTTTTAAACAGACTGGTTCGCTGACTGTCTGTACAACTGAGAATGGAATTGCCATGCTGCATAAGCTGCGTGAAAGAGGACTGAAAAACGGAGTAGAGGGACTGAGGATCCTTGACAGAGAAGCGGCACTTGCCATGGAGCCGAATCTGTCTGATCAGGTGCTGGCAGCACTGTATGCACCGACAGCCGGAATTGTCTGTCCCTTTGAGCTGAACATTGCAATGGCAGAGAACGCATATAACAATGGCGTGGAATTTAAATTTGACACAGAAGTAAAGAACATCCGAAAACAGGAAAATGGTTTTGTTGTGGAAACCTCAAAGGGTGATTTTGAGACAGGCTGTATCGTCAATGCTGCCGGTGTCTATGCGGATGTTTTTCATAATATGGTAAGTGAGAAAAAACTGCATATCACTCCTCGTAAGGGTGAGTATATGCTTCTTGATAAAAGTGCAGGAACACATGTGAATCATACGATCTTTGCGCTTCCAAATAAGAACGGAAAAGGAGTTCTGGTAACACAGACTGTTCACGGTAATCTTCTGATCGGGCCTACAGCTACGGATCTGGAGGATCGGGAGGAAACAGCGACTACATCAGAGGGAATGGAGGAAGTAAGTGCCAAATCCCGGAAAACAGTAAAGGATATTCCACTGCGGAAGGTGATCACAAGCTTTGCAGGACTCCGTGCTATCGAGGACGGTATGGATTTTGTGATCGAAGAGGTGGAGGATGCACCTGGATTTATCGATTGTGCAGGGATCGCATCACCGGGACTTACCAGCTCACCGGCCATTGGCTGTATGGTTGCTGATATCGTAAAAGAAAAATTACATCCGGAAGTAAATCCGGATTTTGATCCGGTGAGAAAAGGGATCCTGGATCCGTCAGAGCTTTCTCTGGAAGAAAGAAATGAGCTGATCAAAAGATCTCCGGAATATGGAAATATCATCTGCAGATGTGAGATGATCTCTGAGGGAGAGATCCTGGATGCGATCCGAAGACCTCTTGGAGCGAAATCCCTGGATGGAGTAAAACGTCGTACAAGAGCAGGAATGGGAAGATGTCAGTCAGGTTTTTGCTCTCCCAGAACAATGGAGATCCTCAGCCGAGAGCTTGGCATTTCCATGGAGGAGATCACAAAAACAGGCGGAGATTCCAGACTGATCGAAGGAATCAACAAAAAAATTGCAGAGGAGGGCGAGAACCATGAATGATAAGATTATGGTGAAGAGAGATATCGTGATCATAGGCGGAGGCCCTGCAGGACTGGCAGCAGCCCTGGCTGCAAAGAAAGAGGGAGCAGAGAGTATCCTGATCCTGGAACGTGATAAGGAACTGGGCGGGATCCTGAATCAGTGTATCCATAATGGATTTGGCCTTCATACATTTCAGGAGGAGCTGACAGGACCGGAATATGCGGCACGTTTTATCCGGATGGTAAAAGAGCGGCAGATCGAGTACCGGCTGAACACCATGGTCATGGATATCAGCCAGGATAAGGTGATCACTGCCATGAGCCGCCAGGAGGGAATGTATCAGATCCAGGCAAAAGCTGTGATCCTTGCCATGGGCTGCAGAGAGAGACCGCGAGGTGCACTGAACATTCCGGGATATCGACCGGCAGGCATTTATTCAGCAGGAACAGCACAGCGCCTTGTAAACATGGAAGGATTTATGCCGGGAAAAAAAGTAGTGATCCTGGGATCCGGTGATATCGGACTGATCATGGCCAGACGTATGACGCTGGAAGGCGCAGAGGTTAAGGCAGTGGCAGAGCTGATGCCATATTCCGGAGGCCTGAAGCGAAATATCGTGCAGTGCCTGGATGACTTTGGAATCCCGTTGAAGCTTAGTCATACAGTGGTTGACATAAAAGGAAAAGAGCGCGTGGAAGGAATCACTCTTGCAGAGGTAGATGAAAACAGATGCCCGATTCCCGGTACAGAGGAATTTTTTGAATGCGATACGCTTCTTCTTTCTGTTGGTCTGATCCCGGAGAATGAGCTTTCCGGACAGGCAGGTGTGAAGCTGAGCAATGTGACTTCCGGACCGGTGGTAAACGAAAGTCTGGAGACAAATGTAGAAGGTATTTTTGCCTGCGGAAATGTTCTTCATGTTCATGATCTGGTGGATTTTGTTTCGGAGGAAGCCGGCAATGCAGGAAGAAATGCGGCTCTCTATGTAAACAACAATGGAGAGGACAAAATACCGGAAGAGATAAAGATCACGCTTTCGCCCCAAAACGGAGTCCGCTATACAGTGCCGTCTGAGATCCGTATCGGTCACATGGCGGAGGAGCAGCTGGTCCGCTTCCGTGTGGGAAATGTATATAAAAATTGTTACATCCGTGCATATCTGGATGGAGAACGGATCTTTTCCAGAAAAAAACAGGTGGCAGCACCCGGAGAGATGGAACAGATCAAATTGAAAAAAGAGCAGCTTCTTTCTATTCTGGAAGGAAAACAGAAACAGGATAAACATGAACTTGTGATCCAGGTGGAGGAGTGATGAAAATGGAAAAAAGGAATCTTACTTGTATCGGATGTCCTATGGGATGCGCCCTTCTGGTGGAAATGGATGGAAAAGAAATCATTTCCGTCACAGGAAATACCTGTAAAAAAGGTGCGGAATATGCAGTGAAGGAAGTGACAGATCCGACCAGGATCGTGACAACGACCGTTCGTGTGAAGAATGGAAGCATGCCGGTGGTGTCAGTAAAGACAGCACAGGATATTCCGAAAGGAAAGATTTTTGACTGTGTGGAAGCGCTGCGGGATGTATGTGTGGAAGCGCCGGTTCAGATCGGGGACGTGATCCTGGAGAATGTAGCAGGCACAGGCGTGGATATCGTGGCTACAGGAAATGTGAAGCAGATCATACAGTGATCTGCAAAGGATATATATGGCAAACTGTATGCTTATAATATGTCAGCCCTCCGGCAGACAAAGCGAATAAAATAAACCTGAAAAGGCTTTTTTATCGCTTTGTTTGTCATGAAATAAAATATACAAAATGCACAAAAAATATCAGTGCTTAAAAGAATAATTAATTAAAAAATAACAAAAAAATATATAAAAAACGATAAAAAATGTTGAAAATAAATAAACACTATGATATAATCAGAAATATGAATTAGCAAAAATGCTCACAACGATGTAATGCATTGAATGGAGGATGATTAGAATGAAAGTATTTGGACATCGTGGTTTCAGCGGAGAATATCCGGAGAATACAATGCTGGCGTTTCAGAAGGCTGTGGAGGCTGGTTGCGAGGGGATCGAGCTTGATGTACAGCTGACCAAGGATCTGGTTCCGGTGATCATGCACGATGAGAAGGTTGACCGTACCACAGATGGAAACGGGTATATCTATGATCTTACATATGCTGAGCTGTGTAAACTGGATTGCAGTTATCCGGATAAGTTTGCCGGAAAATTCGGCAGACTTCAGATTCCGACTCTGAGAGAGTATTTGGAGTGGATGGCAGAGGAGGAAGATCTGATCACAAACATCGAGCTGAAGAACAGTGTTTATTATTATGGTGGTATGGAAGAGAAGGTCATTGATATGATCTGCGAATATGGTCTGGAGGATCGGATCATTCTTTCCTCTTTCAATAACGCATCCATTGTATTGTGCAGACAGAGTGATGAGACTATTGCAGGAGGCTTTCTGGTAGAGAAATATGTGGATAATGCAGGGGTTTATGCAAGAACCTGTGATGTGCAGTATTATCATCCGAATCTGGAATATCTGAAGGAAGAACATGTACGCAGCTGTTCCCAGAACGGGATCGGGGTGAATGTCTGGACTGTAAACGAGGAAGAGGATATGAGAAGGATGAAGAAATGGGGAGTAAACTCCATCATCACCAATTATCCGGACAGAGGAAGAGCAGTGGCAGATGAGGATTGACACTGCGATGTAAAGACGCTTTCTGTGAGGCACATACAGGAGGCAGGCTAAATTTGAAATCTCCGGCAGGAGGGGGTCCTGCTGCAGATCTATATAAGTAAAATAAAAAAATTATAATAATGTATATGGAGGATTTTTACAATGGAGAAAGAAACAAGACCTTTTATTCCTTGGCAGCTCGCAGATGATTTTATGACAGCTGTATTTGAGAAAGTAGGAGTTCCGGAAGCAGACGCAAGACTTTGCTCTGATGTACTTCTTGAGAGTGACAGACGTGGAATTGAGAGCCATGGCTGCAACCGTTTCAAACCAATCTACATTGATCGTATCAAAGCTGGAATCTTAAATCCGGTAACAAAGATTGATATCATCAAAGAGACACCAACAACTGCAGTTATTGATGCCAACGATGGTATGGGAATGGTAGCCAGCAAGAAAGCTATGGATATGTGTATCGAGAAAGCACATAAGTATGGCATGGGTATGGTTGCAGTTCGTAACTCTTCTCATTATGGAATCGCAGGATACTGGACAGGTCTCGCAACAAAAGAGAACATGATCGGTATCAGTGGTACAAACGCAAGACCGTCCGTTGCACCTACATTTGGTGTTGAGAATATGCTCGGAACAAACCCGCTGACATTCAGCATGCCTACAGATGAGCCATTCCCGTTCATGCTGGACTGTGCAACATCTGTTATCCAGAACGGCAAGATCGAATACTACGCACGTATCGGACACGATACTCCTAAAGGTCTTGTTATCTCCAGAGAGGGTGAGGAGCTTACAGACAGTGTAGAGATCCTTAAGAAGATCCGCAGCAAACAGGCTGCACTTGCTCCACTCGGCGGATTTGGCGAGACAAACGGAGGATATAAAGGATACGGATACTCCACAGTTGTTGAGATCCTTTCCGCAGCACTTCAGTCCGGTATCTTCTTAAGAGCACTGGAAGGAAAGAATGAGGATGGAAGCATCCGTCCATATCATCTTGGACACTTCTTCATCGCGATCGATACAGAAGCATTCATGGGCGCTGAAGCATTCAAGAAAACATGCGGCGATATCTTAAGAGACCTGAGAGGATCTGAGAAAGCTCCTGGACAGGAACGTATCTACACCGCAGGTGAGAAAGAGTACGATGTATGGATGTATCGTAAAGATAAGGGAGTTCCGGTAACTGAGGCAGTTCAGAAAGAGTTTATCGGACTCCGTGATGAATTCGGACTTACACAGTTCAAATTCCCATTTGAGAAATAATATTGCTGAGTCAGGCAAGTCGTTAAGACTTGCCTGATTTTGGTGAAAATATCGACATATCTTACAAATCTGTCTGGCCTTTGCAGTGAGAAACTGGTACAATAGAAGTAATATCTTCGGATAACATAAGAAGATATAACGATATTGTGCGAATATTGCGGAGGGTAAATAGATGAACAGGGAATTTCTGGATGCGATCGAGGCTAATCCGATCATAGCGGCAGTGAAGGACGAACAGGGCCTTGCAAACTGCCTGCGTAGAGAAGAACTTACGGTAATTTTTATTCTGTATGGAGATATCCGTTCCATCGGAAATATTGTGGAGCGAATTCATCAGGCAGGCAAAATCGCCATGGTACATATTGATCTTGTAACCGGATTAAGTTCAAAAGAGGTTTCTGTCGATTATATTTGTGAGGATGTTCATGCAGATGGAATTATTTCCACAAAAGCATCAATGATCAACAGGGCAAAAAAGCTCGGGATGTATACCGTCCTGCGCTTTTTTCTCATTGATTCCATGGCGATTAAAAATATTGAAAATCTGGGAAATCAGCATGAGCAGCTGCCGGATGTGATGGAAGTGCTGCCCGGTCTGATGCCGAAGATTCTCAAGAAAATATGTAAAACGAGCAGAGTACCAGTGATTGCAGGGGGACTGATCTCTGATAAAGAGGACGTAATGGGAGCGCTGGGGGCGGGGGCCGCGGCGGTTTCCACTACGAATCAGGAGGTATGGGAGCTTTAAAGCTGCATAGATACAGCTATGCGGTTAAGGAATGTATTGGAGGATTTTTATATGGCGAAATATGTTATGGCGCTGGATTCCGGAACAACCAGCAACCGTTGTATTCTTTTCGACGAAAACGGAAAGATCCGCAGCGTGGCACAGAAAGAGTTTATACAGCATTTTCCGAAACCTGGCTGGGTAGAACATGACGCAGGTGAGATCTGGTCTACACAGCTTTCTGTTGCAAGAGAGGCAATGAATCAGATTGAGGCTACTGCGGAGGATATTGCGGCAATTGGTATCACCAACCAGCGTGAAACGACCATTGTCTGGGACAAAAATACAGGACAGCCGGTTTATCATGCCATCGTATGGCAGTGCAGAAGAACTTCAGAATACTGCGACAGCCTGAAAGCGAGGGGACTGGAAGAGAAAATTCGTCAGAAAACAGGTCTTGTTATTGATGCGTATTTTTCCGCAACCAAGGTAAAATGGATTCTGGATAATGTGGAAGGTGCCCGTGAAAGAGCTGAGAAAGGTGAGCTTCTGTTCGGTACGGTGGAAACCTGGCTGATCTGGAAACTGACCAAGGGTGCTGTCCATGTAACCGATTATTCCAATGCATCCAGAACCATGATGTTCAATATCAACACATTGGAGTGGGATGATGAAATTCTGGAGGAGCTTAATATTCCGAAGTGTATGCTTCCACAGGTAAAAGAGTCCAGCGAAATCTATGGGGAAACCGATCCATCCTTCTTTGGTGGAAGGATTCCGGTGGCCGGTGCAGCCGGTGACCAGCAGGCGGCATTGTTCGGACAGGCCTGCTTTGAGAAAGGGGAAACCAAGAATACATATGGAACCGGTGGTTTCCTTCTGATGAATGCAGGAGATAAACCGGTATTTTCAAACAACGGACTTGTCACCACTATCGGATGGGGCCTCAATGGAAAAGTTACCTACGTTCTGGAAGGATCCGTATTCGTTGCCGGTGCCGCAATCCAGTGGCTCCGTGATGAACTTCATCTGGTGGATTCCGCTTCAGATACGGAATATTTTGCGGGAAAAGTGCCGGATGCAAACGGATGTTATGTAGTGCCTGCATTTACGGGACTTGGAGCTCCTTACTGGGATCAGTATGCACGTGGTACAATTGTAGGACTGACCCGTGGTGTGAATAAATATCATATTATACGTGCAACTCTGGAATCTCTTGCATATCAGGTTAATGATGTGCTGGAAGTTATGAAAGCAGATGCCGGAAGTGATCTTGCAGTTCTCCGTGTAGACGGCGGAGCAAGTGCCAACAACCTTCTTCTGCAGATTCAGTCCAATATCAGCAATGTGGCTGTAGAACGTCCGGAATGTATTGAGACAACTGCTCTTGGTGCCGCATATCTTGCAGGTCTCGCTGTAGGATTCTGGGAAAGCAAGGAAGCAGTACTGGAAAGCCGCAGCGTGGAGCGTATTTTCCGTACAGAGATTGATGATGAGAAGCGCAGTGCGATGGTAAAAGGATGGAGAGCGGCAGTAGGCTGTTCCAGAGACTGGATTAAAAAAATCCAGTAAAAGATAAAAAAAGAAAAGTCATGCAGCGGGACGAAAATGAAAATGTCCTGTGCATGGCTTTTTTGCGCTTCCGGAACTGCCATGGGCAGACCGGCGTAGTATGTCGGTTGCGGAATTGATCCGTCCGAACTTACAGAGTGGTCAGATCGATCTTGTAATCGTCGGAACCTTCTCCGTCAGCAGTGTAGTAAGCTGCTCTTTCTTCTGCATTTACATAGATGTGGAGCTCTTTGCCCTTAAGGCCTTTCGCCTCTGCATCTTTCTTAACAGCTGCTTCAAGGTCTGCAACTGTGATGGATGTCTCAAAAATTTCAAGTGTGATGCCGCTGATCTTATGATTTTTTACAGTGTTTTTAACTTCTTCTACTACTTCTGGTGCCTTGGCTGCTACAGTCTCTGTTGCTTTTTTTACTGCTTTTACAGTTTTCTCAGCTGCAGGTGTTTTCTCAATTTTTTCTACAGTTGATTTCACAGTAGCCTTGGCTTTTGTGGTTGCGCTCTTCAGGTTGCTTGTTGCTTTGCTGTTTCTTTTTTTCTCCATAATGGAACACTCCCTTCCACATATTTCGCTGGCAGAACGGCTCTGCCGGAATATGTACCCGTCTACAGTATCATGAATCCGCGGGAAAGTCAAATTTTTGTATGGGTGTTGCATTTCAGGCGTGGGTCGTATAAACTGGATTACAGTGAAATTGCCGGGTTACGATGGTAAATATATTCAGACAGGGGTACAGATATTGAAAAATATTCAGGAAGATATTAAATCAGGAAAATTTAAACAGGTATATCTCCTTTATGGAGAGGAAGCTTATCTGAAACAGCAGTATAAAAGAAATCTGGTGAAAGCACTCAATCCGGATGACGATACCATGAATTTTGCCAGATATGAGGGGAAAGGCATCGATATCCGGGAGCTTATAAGCCTTTTTGACACCATGCCTTTTTTTGCGGATCGAAGGACCGTGCTTCTGGAGGATACCGGCTTTTTTAAGAACAAGTGTGAGGAGCTGGCGGATTATATGAAGAATCTTCCGGATTATCTTTATCTGGTGTTCTGTGAATCTGAGGTTGACAAGCGAAGCCGTATGTACAAGGCTGTGAAGGCGTGCGGGAGTATCGGAGAATTTAAGCAGCAGGATGAAAAGACGCTGATGCGATGGGCTGCAGGAATCCTTGGGAAAAATGGCCGTAAGATCACGCAGAGGGATGTGGAACTGCTTTTGTCCATGACAGGGACCGATATGGGAAACCTGAGAATGGAACTGGAAAAGCTGATTTCCTATACAGAAGGAAGAGAAGTGGTGACTGCGGCGGATATCCAGGCTGTCTGTACCACACAGACAACCAATAAGATCTTTGATATGGTACGTGCTGTTACTGAGAAAAATCAGAAACGTGCTCTGGATCTGTATTATGATCTTCTGACGCTTCGGGAACCGCCGATGAGGATCCTGTTTCTTCTGGCAAAACAGTTCCGCCAGATCTGTCTCACAAAGAAACTGTCCCAGGAAGGGCTTTCGCAGACAGAAATTGCGTCCAAACTGGGAGTACCTTCGTTTGTTGTGCGGAATCTGGCTTCCTGTGCCAGATCCTACACAGTGGAAGAACTGGAAAATGCAGTACGGGATTTCGTGGATGCAGAGGAAGCTGTGAAGACAGGTACACTGGGAGATGTGCTCAGTGTGGAACTTCTGATCGTGAAATACAGTTCGGCGAGAACAAAAAGTGCATGATTACCATTTTCATGGCGTAGGATTTTGCCACAGAGTTCTGCCGTTATCTCTGAGCCATTTTTCGTATGTTTTATATTCCGGCATTACAGATGCCACCACTGCGTAGAAAGCGGGAGAGTGGTTCATTTCTTTCCGGTGGGCAAGTTCGTGGACAACAACATAATCAAGAACCTTTTCCGGAGCGAAGATCAGACGCCAGTTGAAGTTTAAGTTTCCTTCACTGGTACAGCTTCCCCAGCGGGTTTTCTGCTCCCGGATGGTAATGCGGCCGTAGGTTACGTCCATTTTTCTGGCGTAGGCTGCGGTTTTTCTTTTGAATATTTTGCGGGCAGATTCCATATAATAGCTGCGGCGGAAATCAGAGAGGGGATGAGATATCATAAAAAAAACTCCTTCAGAAATATATATACAAAAAAGACAGTCGCTGACGGTTCGACTGTCTTTCCTTTTACTTATAAGCTTATAACTAAAATATTCCGTGGTCTATTACGCAATGCTGTTGACAGCTTTGGAAAGACGGGAAATTTTTCTGGCGCAGTTATTTTTGTGGTAAACGCCCTTGGATGTAGCTTTGCTGATTGTGGAGATTGCGTCCTTAAGAGCAACCTCTGCAGCTGCCTTATCCTTATTCTCAACTGCTGTCTCAACTTTCTTGATGGAAGTCTTAACTGCAGAACGGATTGCTTTGTTTCTTGCAGCCTTAGTTCTGTTAACTAAGATTCTCTTCTTTGCGGATTTAATGTTAGCCAATTCGTACACCTCCGATTCCTAAAAATATAATATAAATTACATTCACAGGAACAGACACGGGCGCTCCTATGAAACATGCTTATATATATTATTATATGTGAAACAGAATGTCAAGATATTTTTCAAAAAAATTACGGAAAAATGACAAAAAAATACCAGATGATGTGGATGCAGGAGAAAAGGATACATATTTATGGGAAAAAGGGAAATAATGAAAACGAAAACACCGAAAAATGTGGCTTTCATGGCGATGATATGATCGGAAAGCAAGTGGGAGCGGAAAGAGTTTACGATTTTACAGAAAAAGAGGATGAGAGTATGACTGGAAGGAGCAGAATCAGAACAGACCTGGCTCTGGAAGCAACAGAGCGCTTTCAGGAGGAAAATGTAGAAGTACATGGAGTAGAGATCCAGGAAAAATATGATGCGGAAAAAGACGTCCGGACGACTGTGGTACGGATCACAACAGAAAACGGAGCCAGAACCATGGGAAAACCGCAGGGGACATATATCACCATTGAAGCGCCGGATCTTTCTGTTCCGGATGAGGATTATCACAGGGAGATTTCAGAAGAAGTGGCACATCATCTCCGGGAACTGATCGATTTGGGACGGCAGCAGTCAGTTCTGGTGGTTGGACTCGGGAACCAGGAGATCACTGCGGATTCTCTTGGACCACGTGCGGTTTCCGGTCTTCATATGACAAGGCATGTGATCCGGGAGTATGGACTGAAGTCAAATGCACATATGAAAATGCATCAGATCAGCGGAATCGCACCAGGAGTGATGGCTCAGACCGGAATGGAAACGCTGGAGATCGTTCAGGGGGTCGTTTCCGAAACAAAGCCGGATGTGGTGATCGCCATTGATGCACTGGCTGCCAGAAGTACAGCAAGGCTGAACCGTACCATTCAGATCACGGATACCGGGATCAGTCCGGGTTCCGGAGTTGGCAATCACAGAGAAGGTCTGAATGAGGAAAATCTCTCTGTCCGTGTGATCGGGATCGGTGTGCCTACGGTGGTAGATGCGGCTACCATTGTCCATGATTCCATGGCAGATCTTCTGGATGCACTGGAGGAAGAAGAACAGAAGGAATTTCTGGAGGAAATGATCTCGCCGAAGCTTTATACCATGTTTGTGACACCGAAAGATGTAGATGAAACCGTGCGCTATTTAAGTTTTACCATTTCTGAAGGACTGAATATGGCATTTTCTGATAGTCTAATCGAGGAGGACAGGTCATAAAATACCATAGAGGTGATCGTGGGTGACGAATATCCAGAAGGCATTCTGTGTGGTTTTGAGCCTGATCTTTCTGTGCGTCGTGGCTGCACTGCCGGGGGATTTTTTCAAGCATGGTGAGATTTACAGACAGCTGCCGCTGTATTGCTTTCTGGAAAAGAAAGCTTTGCAGGAGGAAAACGGGCAGGACCGTGAAACAGAGATGCTTTTGCAGGAAAAAAATGCAGAGCATCTGGGGGAGGAAGTGGAAGCGGAAAACCGGAAAGAGCAGGAGGCGCTTCTTCTGGCGGAGGCGGAGAAGGCAGAGGAAAAAGAATCGCCGGAGTCCGTACAGAAGCCTTCTGACAGTGCCGAAACCAAGAAAACTGATGGAAAGCAGAAGGAAAATGTGGAAAAGAAAGATGAAATAAAAAAAGAGACAAGTCAGAAAAAAGAGAAAACGCCGGAAATTACGAAACCGGAAGATACCCCGTCAGAGAGCACTCCGACAAAAGCGGCTCCAAAAGAAAAGAAGACCTCTGGCGAAGAAGCCGGAAAAACTCAGGAAACCGTGGCACTGCCTCATCCGCAGATCGATCTGTCTCCTGCGAAACTGGCAGATTTTGATTATGTGATGAATCAGTTTTTTATCCTGGATTCCAATACGGAGACGAATGCACAGCAGATTTGCGGAACCAGATTCCTGAAAGAAGATCTTTCCATAAAACAGGACCCGGAGGTGCCACAGATCCTGATCTATCACACCCATTCCCAGGAAACGTTTGCAGACTCCAGAGAAGGACAGGTGGAAGATACCATCGTTGGAGTGGGCGACCATCTCGCGGAGCTGCTTGAAAAGACATATGGTTATCGGGTGCTTCATGTGACAGACGCTTTTGATATGATGGGCGGGCAGCTGGACCGGAGTAAAGCATATGATTATGCAAGAGCTTCCATAGAAAAGGTCCTGGAGGAGAACCCTTCTGTTGAAGTGGTGATCGATCTCCACAGAGACGGCGTGCCGGATGACCGTCATCTGGTGACGGAAATAGACGGGAAACCAACAGCGCAGCTGCTTTTTTATAATGGGTTGAGTTATACGGTCAACCAGGGAGCGGTGAGTTATCTGCCCAATCCTTACATAGAAGAGAATCTGGCTTTTTCTTTTCAGCTGGAATACCAGGCAGCACAGTACTATCCAAAGCTTTACCGGGGAATTTATCTGGCAGGGCTTCGTTATAACCTTCATCTGAAGCCCCGGGCCCTTCTTCTGGAAGCGGGTGCACAGACCAATACTGTGGAGGAAGTCCGAAATGCCATGGAACCTTTTGCAGATATCTTAAACAGAGTATTGAAAGGCAGTGACAAAAACGGCTAAAATATGATATGATAAAGAGCAGTATGGAAAAATATGCTTTGTGAATGAAAAGCGTGAAGTGACTACATTTACAGGCATGCAGCAGAGCGGAACAGGAATGTCCGTCTGATGCAAGAGAAACTTAAGGAGGATTTCCTGAATGATAGACCAGAGTAAAATTCGAAATTTTTGTATCATTGCACATATTGACCACGGAAAATCAACACTTGCGGACCGTATCATCGAGATGACAGGACTTCTCACGGAGAGAGAAATGCAGGCCCAGGTTCTGGATAATATGGAACTGGAGAGAGAACGTGGAATCACCATCAAATCCCAGGCTGTCCGTATTGTATACAAGGCCAAGGATGGAAATGAATATATTTTTAACCTGATCGATACCCCGGGACATGTAGACTTTAATTATGAAGTTTCCAGGAGTCTTGCAGCCTGTGACGGCGCGATCCTTGTTGTAGATGCTGCCCAGGGAATCGAGGCTCAGACCCTTGCCAACGTATATATGGCGCTGGATCATGATTTGGATGTGGTTCCGGTTATCAATAAGATCGACCTTCCAAGTGCGGACCCGGAGCGTGTTATCAATGAGATTGAGGATGTGATCGGGATTGAAGCCCAGGATGCACCGCAGATTTCCGCAAAGACAGGTCTGAACGTGGAACAGGTTCTGGAGCAGATCGTAAATAAAGTTCCGGCACCGCAGGGAGATGTGGATGCACCTCTGAAAGCCCTTATCTTTGACTCTGTTTATGATCCTTATAAAGGTGTTATCGTATTTTGCAGGATCAAGGACGGCCGTGTAAAAAAGGGCACGAAGATCCATATGATGGCTACCGGATTTACTACGGAAGTCGTAGAAGTAGGATATTTTGGCGCTGGCCAGTTTATTCCCTGTGATGAACTGACGGCAGGTATGGTCGGCTATATTACTGCCAGTATCAAGAATGTGAGGGATACCCGTGTGGGTGATACCGTAACGGACGCAGACAACCCCTGTGCGGAGGCACTTCCGGGATATAAGAAGGTAAATCCGATGGTTTACTGCGGACTTTATCCGGCAGACGGTGCCAAATACGGCGATCTTCGTGATGCCCTGGAGAAACTTCAGCTTAATGATGCGTCTCTTTATTATGAGCCGGAGACTTCCGTTGCTCTTGGCTTTGGTTTCCGTTGTGGGTTCCTTGGGCTTCTCCATCTGGAGATCATCCAGGAACGTCTGGAGAGAGAGTATAATCTGGATCTTGTAACGACCGCACCAAGTGTTATTTATAAAGTTTACAAAACCAACGGCGAGGTCATCGAACTGACCAACCCGACTAATCTTCCGGATCCGTCTGAGATCGAATATATGGAAGAGCCGATGGTGAAGGCTGAGATCATGGTAACTACAGAGTTTATCGGTGCGATCATGGATCTCTGCCAGGAGAGACGTGGCCAGTATGAAGGCATGGAATATATGGAAGAAACCCGTGCACTTCTGAAATACAGGCTGCCTCTGAATGAGATCATTTACGATTTCTTTGATGCACTGAAGTCACGTTCCAGAGGATATGCGTCCCTGGATTATGAGCTGGATGGTTATGAAAGAAGTGAGCTTGTGAAACTGGATATCCTTGTGAACAAGGAAGAGGTGGATGCCCTTTCCTTTATCGTTCATGCGGATACTGCTTATGAGCGTGGCAGGAAGATGTGCGAGAAACTGAAAGATGAGATCCCGAGGCAGCTCTTTGAGATCCCGATCCAGGCAGCTATCGGAAGCAAGGTCATTGCCAGAGAGACAGTAAGAGCCATGCGTAAAGACGTTCTTGCCAAGTGTTATGGCGGAGATATTTCCCGTAAAAAGAAACTTCTTGAGAAACAGAAGGAAGGTAAGAAACGTATGCGTCAGGTTGGTAATGTGGAAATTCCGCAGAAGGCATTTATGAGTGTCCTGAAGCTGGATGATAAATAGGAGATGACTTTTTGGGAAAAAATATAAAAAGACTGTTTCTGGCAGCAGGACTTCTGGCGATGACCGGAATCCTGCTTACCGGATGCGGTTCAAAAAAGAAAAACGCGGAAGATGAAAGTGTGATCAAGATCAGTATGGCACCGGAGCCGACCGCAACACCAGATCCGAAAACGGTAGATCCGGATGCCGTGACAACCAACGGTAATCTTACTATGGTAAATGAGTATCTGGCTGAAAACGGCGGAGCGGCACTGGGAACAGATGCCGTGACACCAACACCGGCAGCTTCCGACGGAAGCGGGGATAATACGGATGAGACCGGATCAGATTCAACATCCGGGGATGGTACGGATACATCCGATACCGGAGACGTTGCTGATGATGGCAGTGATGCCGGAGATGATGAAAGCAGTTATGATACCGGCGATGGAGATACCTCGCAGTATGACGAAACTGACAGTTATGCGGGTACAGAGGAAGGAGACATGGATGAAGAATAAGGCGAAGAAGCCTATGGAACTCTATGTTCATATTCCCTTTTGTGTGAAAAAATGTGATTACTGTGATTTCCTTTCAGGTCCGGCGGGAAAAGAACGGCAACGGGAATATTTCCAGTCTCTTGGAAGGGAAATCGCTGCTGTTCCGGAATTTCCGGACAGAGAGATCACCACGGTTTTTATTGGCGGAGGAACACCTTCCGTTCCGGATCCTGCTCTTATGGGAGCAATTCTGGATCAGATCAGAAATAAGTTTTTTATGGCCCCGGATGCTGAGATCACCATCGAAGCAAATCCGGGGACTTTATATAAAGAAAAACTTCAGGAATACCGGAAGCATGGAGTGAACCGGTTAAGTCTGGGATTGCAGTCTCCACAGAATCGTGAACTGAAGATCCTTGGGAGGATACACACCTGGGAAGAATTTCTGGAGAGTTTTTTCATGGCAAGGGAAGCGGGATTTTCCAATATCAATATTGATCTGATGAGTGCGATCCCGGAGCAGACCTATGAAGACTGGGAAAAAAATCTCCGTACAGTGGCAGAGCTTTCACCGGAGCATATTTCCGCATACAGCCTGATCGTGGAGGAAGGAACTCCATTCTGGGAACGGGAGCTGGATCTTCCGGATGAAGATACGGAGTACCGCATGTATGAAGATACGGCAGCAATTCTGGGAGAATACGGATTTCATCAGTATGAAATTTCCAATTATGCGAAAAAGGGCCTGGAGTGCCGCCATAATAAAGGATACTGGCAGAGGACGGATTATCTGGGACTGGGACTTGGAGCTTCTTCTCTTGTGGACCATGTGCGGTTTTCCAATACGGATAATATGGAAGAATATCTCAGAAACAGTGCGTTTCCGGAAAAAATCCGCTGTGACAGGGAAACACTTACGGAGGCGGATGAAATGGCGGAATTTATGTTTCTGGGGCTGCGTATGACAGAGGGGGTATCTGTGCGTGAATTTGAGGAATATTTCGGAAAAAATATGGAGAGTATTTACGGAGAGGTTCTGAAAAAACATTTTGCCCTGGGAATGCTGAAGAAGAAAAATGACAGGATTTTTCTGACAAGAAGAGGAATCCATGTAAGCAACGGAGTGATGGCAGATTTTCTTCTGTAGCGGATTTTGTCGATTTTTTCACCTTGACGAACGAATGTTCTGATTGTATACTGTAAAAAACAAACAGAAATTTTACAGCAGAATGAGAGACAGATATTCTGCTATAGAAGAAAATACCGGAAGATTTTTGTATGGCCGGGCAGAGTAGGAGGCTTTCATGTCAGCAGAAGTGAACGATAAGAAGCGTTTTATCAGAATACGCGGAGCGAATGAGAATAATCTTAAGAATCTCAGCGTGGATATTCCCAGAGACCAGTTCGTGGTACTTACCGGACTCAGTGGATCCGGTAAGTCATCCCTTGCGTTTGATACGATCTATGCGGAAGGTCAGAGACGTTATATGGAATCTCTTTCTTCCTATGCGAGGCAGTTTCTTGGACAGATGGAGAAACCGGATGTGGAGAGTATCGAGGGACTTCCTCCTGCGATTTCCATTGATCAGAAGTCAACGAACCGGAATCCCCGTTCTACTGTGGGAACGGTAACTGAGATCTATGATTATTTCCGCCTTCTGTATGCCCGTGTGGGAGTCCCTCATTGTCCGAAGTGCGGCAGAGAGATCCGGAAACAGACAGTGGATCAGATGGTAGATCAGATCATGACGCTTCCGGAGCGTCAGAAGATACAGCTTCTTGCGCCGGTGGTACGTGGCCGTAAGGGAACACATGCCAAGCTGCTTGACCAGGCCAGAAGAAGCGGATATGTAAGAGTTCAGATCGATGGAAGTCTTTATGAGCTTTCCGAGGATATCAGCCTGGATAAGAATATCAAGCATAACATTGAGATCGTTGTGGACCGTCTTATCGTGAAACCGGGAATTGAGAAACGTCTTTCGGATTCTATTGAGACTGTTCTGGAGCTGGCTGATGGTCTTCTGGTAGTGGATACCATGGACGGAAAGCTTCTGAATTTTAGCCAGAGCTTTTCCTGCCCGGACTGTGGTATCAGTATTGATGAGATCGAGCCGAGAAGTTTTTCTTTTAATAATCCGTTTGGTGCCTGCCCCAAGTGCCTGGGCCTTGGATATAAGATGGAATTCGATATTGACCTTATGATACCGGATAAGAAACTGAGCATCAATGAAGGTGCGATCACGGTTCTTGGCTGGCAGTCCTGTACCACACAGGGCAGTTTTTCAAGAGCGATCCTGGATGCACTGGCGAGAGAATATAACTTTTCTCTGGATACCCCTTTCTGTGAATATCCTAAGGAAATCCAGGACATCCTGATCAACGGTACCGGTGGTCACTCCGTGAAAGTTTATTACAAGGGTCAGCGTGGAGAAGGTGTTTATGATGTGGCATTTCCGGGACTGATCCGCAATGTGGAGCAGAGATACCGGGAGACCGGTTCCGAGACTATGAAGCAGGAATATGAGAGTTTCATGCGGATCACTCCATGTACCACCTGTAAGGGACAGAGGCTGAAGAAGGAGTCTCTGGCAGTGACTGTGGCAGATAAGAATATCTATGAAGTGACGAACATGCCTGTGGAGAGATTACAGGGATTTCTTCGTGACCTGAAGCTTTCCGAGCAGCAGGAACTGATCGGTAAGCAGATCCTGAAGGAGATCCGTGCCAGAGTGGGATTTCTTGCGGAAGTTGGTCTGGAGTATCTTTCCCTTGGAAGAGCTACCGGAACTCTTTCCGGCGGGGAGGCACAGAGGATCCGTCTTGCCACACAGATCGGTTCCGGCCTTGTTGGAGTTGCCTATATTCTGGACGAGCCAAGTATCGGTCTCCATCAGCGGGATAATGACAAGCTTCTGGGAGCGCTGATGCGCCTTCGCGATCTTGGCAACAGCCTGATCGTGGTCGAACATGATGAGGATACCATGCGCGCGGCGGATTGTGTAATCGATATCGGTCCCGGTGCCGGTGAACATGGCGGACAGCTGGTTGCCATGGGTACAGCTGAGGATCTGATGAAGAACGAGCAATCGGTAACAGGAGCTTATTTAAGTGGAAGACTTAAGATTCCGGTGCCGGAAGTACGTAAAGAGCCAACAGGTTTCCTTCATATAAAAGGTGCGGCAGAGAATAATCTGAAGCATATCGATGTGGATATTCCGCTGGGTGTCATGACCTGTGTCACAGGAGTTTCCGGCTCCGGTAAGAGTTCACTGATCAATGAGATCCTTTATAAGAGACTGGCAAGGGATCTGAACCGTGCCAGGATAATTCCTGGTAAACATGATGATATTCTCGGGATTGATCAGCTGGACAAGGTGATCGATATTGATCAGTCTCCGATCGGGAGAACGCCCCGTTCCAATCCGGCAACTTATACCGGTGTTTTTGACCAGATCCGTGATCTGTTCGCAGCAACTGCAGATGCCAAGGCGAAGGGATATAAGAAGGGGCGCTTCAGTTTTAATGTGAAAGGCGGTCGCTGCGAAGCCTGCAGCGGCGATGGAATCATCAAGATCGAGATGCATTTCCTTCCGGATGTATATGTGCCATGTGAGGTTTGTAAAGGAAAACGCTACAACAGGGAAACACTGGAAGTGAAGTATAAAGGCAAGAGCATTTATGATGTACTGAATATGACGGTGGAAGAGGCACTGACATTCTTTGAAAATGTGCCGTCAATCCGGAGAAAGATCGAGACCCTTTATGATGTGGGACTTTCCTATATCCGCCTGGGACAGCCGTCTACAACCCTTTCGGGAGGAGAGGCTCAGCGTATCAAGCTTGCCACGGAACTCAGTAAACGAAGCACCGGGAAGACCATATATATTCTGGATGAACCCACGACAGGCCTTCATTTTGCGGATGTGCACAAGCTGATCGAGATTTTGCGCCGTCTTTCCGAAGGAGGAAATACAGTTGTGGTCATTGAGCATAATCTGGATGTGATCAAGACAGCAGATTATATCATTGATATTGGCCCGGAAGGCGGTGACCGTGGCGGAACAGTCATAGCGCAGGGTACACCGGAAGAGATCGCTGCAAGCCCGGTCTCCTATACCGGTAAATACGTAAAAAAATATCTGGAACAGAAATAACGGGTAAAAGTCCTTTTCAATTCCGAAGGTTTTGTATATAATGAAGTGCGGGAACTGTCCGGCAGACGCAGATAGATCAGGTTTTGCCGGATGAAAGATAGAACAGAACAAGTCAGAAATGTGTCTGCACGGGAATTTTGCAGACGCAGGCGGGAGGATTTATGCCGGCAAAAGATATCGGAATCGATCTGGGAACCAGAAACAGTCTGGTGTTTTCTACAGGAAGGGGAATCGTTTTAAGAGAGCCTTCTGTAGTTATTTATGATAAAGATACAGAGAAGATCAGGGCAATCGGAGAGGAGGCCAGACAGATGGCCAGCCATTTAACTTCCAATATGGAAGTCATATGGCCGATCCGTGGCGGTGTGATCGTTGATTACAATGTTATGGAGAAGATGCTGAAATATTTTATTTCCCAGGCTATGGGACGAAGAGCGTTCCGTAAGCCGAGAGTCAGCATCAGTGTTCCGAGTGGTATTACAGAGATTGAGCGTAAGGCTATGGAGGAAGCAGCATATCAGTCCGGAGCCAGGGAAGTATTTCTCGTGGAAGAACCTATTGCGGCTGCGATCGGTGCGGGAGTAGATATTACCAAGCCGTTTGGAAATCTGATCGTGGATATCGGTGCGGGAACTACAGATGTGGCTGTGATATCTGTAGGCGGAGTAGTTGTTTCTGCTTCGGTGAAAGTTGCAGGTGACAATTTTAACCATGCGATCATGAATTATGTAAGAGAGAAACACAGCCTCTTTATCGGAGAGGATGCAGCAGAAAATATCAAGATCAAAATTGGAACAGCCAGTGAAGAAGCAGACCTCCGGACTATGGAAGTGAAGGGAAGAAACATTATCACAGGTCTGCCGAAGGTGGCAACGCTGACGTCAGAAGAGATCAGGACAGCGTTGAGAGAGACAACAGGACAGATCGTGGAAGCGGTTCATGGTGTTCTCGAAAAGACACCACCGGAACTGGCAGCAGATATCATGGACAGAGGAATTGTCCTGACAGGTGGAGGTGCCATGCTTCATGGCATGGATACGCTGATCGAGCAGAAAACAGGAGTAAGTACGCTGACTGTGCAGGATGCCATGCTGGTTGTAGCTGCCGGAACAGGGAAATATGCGGAGATCATGTCAAGAGTATAAATTTACACCAGATAAGGCGCTGCGACAGCAGTGCCTTTTGATGTTATTACAGTGTTCCGATAATTAATGCATCATACTCGCAGGGGTATCTTTGATGCGTTAAGCATTTGAACCGCGATGCAGATGGAGAAGAAGATGAGTGAGACAGTTACAGGATATATAGATCATGTGATATTCCGAAATGAAGATAATGGGTATACCGTTATGGTACTGAAAGGAATGGAAGAGGGACAGGAGCTGACCTGTGTAGGCACATTTCCTGCGATCACACAGGGCGTGTCAATTGAAGCTTCCGGAAATTATACAACACATCCGGTATACGGAAAACAGTTTCAGATATCCTCCTATGTGGAAAAAATGCCGGAAGATGCACTTGCGGTGGAGCGTTATCTGGGTTCCGGTGCGATCAAAGGTATCGGTGCCGCATTGGCGGCAAGAATCGTCCGGCGGTTTGGGGATGATACTATGCGGATCGTGGAAGAAGAACCGGAACGGCTGGCAGAGATCAAAGGTATCAGCGAAAAGAAAGCCATGGAGATTGCGGAACAGATGACAGAAAAGGCGGATATGCGCCGTGCCATGATCTTTTTGCAGAAATATGGGATCTCTTTGAATCTGGGAGCGAAGATATACCAGAAATACGGACAGTCGGTATATGGTGTCCTTCAGGAGAATCCATACCGTCTGGCAGAAGATATCAGCGGTGTGGGATTTCGGATCGCAGATGATATCGCATCCAGGATCGGAATCCATACAGATTCAGATTACAGAATACGGAGCGGAATGTTGTATACTCTCCTACAGGCTTCTGGGGAGGGCCACATTTATCTTCCAAAGGAAGAGCTTTTTTCCAGAGCGTCCAGGCTTCTGGGAGTAGATGTTTCTTATATGGAGAAGCACCTGATGGATATGGTTGTGGAACGGAAACTGATCCTTAAGGAAACGGAAGAGGGAACTGTCGTTTATCCCAAACGTTATTATAACCTGGAACTGGATTCTGCAAGGATGCTGTGTGAATTGAATATTCTCTGCCCTGAGGATGAATACATGATCCAGAAAAGGATTGAAAGAATTGAGAAAGAGACAGGAACCAAGCTGGATGAAATGCAGAAACAGGCAGTGATATCTGCTGCCCAGCACGGCCTGTTTATTCTGACGGGAGGCCCGGGAACAGGAAAAACAACTACCATTAACGCAATTATCCGCTATTTTGAGGAAGAAGGAGCAGAACTTCGCCTTGCAGCTCCTACGGGCCGTGCTGCCAAGAGAATGACAGAAGCTACCGGATATGAAGCACAGACGATCCATCGTCTTCTGGAACTGAATGGTATGCCGGAGGGAGAGCAGGAAGGCAGAGCTGTTCATTTTGACAGAAATTTCGAAAATCCTCTGGAAGCAGATGTGATCATTATTGATGAGATGTCTATGGTAGATATTGCGCTGATGCATTCTCTTCTTCTGGCGATAACTGCAGGAACCAGACTGATCCTGGTGGGAGATGAAAACCAACTTCCAAGTGTAGGACCAGGAAATGTTCTGAGGGATATTATCCGCAGTGGCTGTTTTTCAGTAGTGGAGCTGAAGAAGATCTTCCGGCAGGCTTCCGAGAGTGATATTGTAGTAAATGCACATAAGATCAACCGCGGAGAACAGGTTACGATCAACAATAAAAGCCGGGATTTCTTTTTCCTGAAGAGATACGATGCAGATATCATCATTCGGGTTGTGATCGCACTGATCCAGGAGAAACTTCCACGTTATGTTGATGCGAAGCCTTATGAAATCCAGGTTTTGACTCCCATGCGTAAGGGGCTTCTTGGCGTGGAAAGACTGAATCAGATCCTTCAGCGCTATCTGAATCCGCCAGATGAGAAGAAAAAAGAAAAAGAAATCGGGCAGCGCCTTTTCCGTGAGGGAGATAAGGTGATGCAGGTGAAAAACAATTATCAGCTGGAGTGGGAAATCCTCGGAAGATATAAGATTCCGGTAGATAAAGGAGTCGGGGTATTTAACGGCGATACAGGTATCATGACGGAGATCAATGAATTTGCGGAGACCGCTACAGTGGAATTTGAGGATGGACGTCAGGCGCAATACTCCTTTAAACAGCTGGAAGAACTGGAACTTGCCTATGCAGTGACCATACATAAATCACAGGGCTCGGAATATCCTGCGGTTATTTTACCGATTCTTTCAGGTCCAAGAATGCTGATGAACCGAAATCTTTTGTATACAGCTGTGACAAGGGCACGTAAATGTGTCACAGTAGTAGGAAGTGAAAATACCTTTGCGGAAATGATCCGTAATGAGAAACAGCAGCAGAGATACAGTTCACTGGACAGGAGAATACGGGAACTGGATGAAGCTGAGATCAACTAGTACAGCTACTAGTACAGCGAATATCCGCTTGGCTGTACTATAAGGAGAGTGCTATCGGGGAGAAAGGACTTTCTTGAAAAAAACAGCTGAAATTTTTCTGAATATGCTCTATCCGAAAAAATGTCCCATGTGTCATCAGATCCTGAAACAGAAGAACAGCCTGATCTGTTCCGGGTGCGCCGGAAAGATCCGGCCAAATGTGGAACCATTGTGCAAAAAGTGTGGCCGTCCCGTAAAAACAGAAGAGGAATATTGTCAGGACTGCCGTAGGGAACAGCATTATTTTTCGGAAGGCAGAAGTATATTTTCATACGGAGAGATGTGGCGGCAGTCTCTGGTACGGTTCAAATATTACGGGTGTCGGGAATACGGAGATTTCTACGCAAAAGCCATGAGTATTTATGGAAAGAAATATCTGGAACGCTGGAGACCGCAGCTTATCGTTCCTGTTCCGCTCCACCCCAGAAAGAAAAGAAACAGAGGATTTAACCAGGCAGCGTATCTGGCAGAACGGCTCAGTGGTTTCTGCGGGATACCCTGGAGGGAGGATGTGGTACGAAAAGTACGAAATACAAGATCGCAAAAGAAACTCAATGCCGCAAAACGGCGGCAAAATCTTAAAAATGCATATCAGGTAACTGCAGATATAACTGGATTATCGGTGCTGGTGGTGGACGATGTCTATACAACGGGCAGTACCATGGATGCCATGGCACAGTGCCTTCTGGAGGCAGGTGCAAAGGAAGTTTATTTCCTTACAGTATGCGCCGGAAGGGCGTGAAAGCCCTGAAAAAACACTTTTCATAGGTAGGGAACTATGCTACAATAAATTTGATTGCAGTTAAACAGTATAGCTGCATAAAGTGCGAAATACGAACTATATATCAGGAGTTTCCTGATAAGAAAGCTTATGAGGAGTTATTTATGGTAAATGAAGAAAAGGTGAAGGTCATGAACCGCCTTGCCATGTATGAACATGGAGAAGGCAGGAAATATCTTCCGGTGAGCAGATATTACCGGAGCGATTATATCGGCCTTGCACTGATCAAAAATTTCTTTCTGGTAACCATTGGCTATGTGCTTCTGCTTGCCGGAATTGCTGCGTATTTCAGTGAATATCTTATGGATAATGTGAATAAGATCAACCTGGTCGCAGTGGGGATTTATATCATAGTCGGATATCTGGGCATGCTGATCGTGTATTCTGTGCTGACTTATATTCAGTATTCTGTGAAATATCACCGCGCCAAGAAGAGTGTGAAGGAATATTATCAGGATCTTACCAGACTGGAAAAAATCTACGGACGGGGAGAAAAGAGAACACCGGTCCGGAGAAAATCGGGAGGACATAGAAAATGACAGCTTTACTTGAGATTAAACAGAATATCAAGAGGTTTTATGGAGAATATGAAGTATATATACTGCCGGTTCTGAAGTTCGCTCTGGCATTTGTCTATTTCCTCTGGATCAACAGTAATATGGGATATATGAAGCAGCTGGATAATATATTTGTAATTCTTGTACTGGCACTGGTGTGTGCTATTTTACCTGTATCCGTGATGATGTTCATCGGATTTGCCATGATGATCGGTCATTGTTATGCGGTGGGACCGGAAGTGGCCGGATTTATGCTGGTACTGATCCTGTTTATGATGATCCTGTTTCTTCGGTTCAGCGGATCTCAGAATCTTACATTGATCCTGACACCTCTTTCTTTTGGATTCAGTGTTCCTACACTCCTTCCACTGGGAGCAGGTTTACTTGGCAGTGCGGTTTCAGCACTTCCGGCAGGATGTGGTGTGGTGATCTATTATTTTATCCGTTTTGTACATGCACAGTCCGCGGCACTCAGCGATCAGGGAACAGAAATTGCCGAGAAGCTGAAACTGCTTTCGGACGGACTGGTCCAGAACTGGGCTATGTGGATCACAGTGATTGCTTTTGTGGTTGTTGTATTACTGGTGAATCTTCTCAGAACACGCTCTTTTGACTACGCGTGGAGAATTGCGATCATTGCAGGTGGTGTGGCCTATATTCTGGTTATTCTTGCGGGAGATTTTTGCCTGGATGTGACGGTATCAATGGTTCCGATGATCATATCTACAGTAGTTTCAGTTCTGATCGGGTTTGTACTGGAATTCTTTGTCTATGGCGGAGATTACAGCAGGACAGAACGGTTGGAGTATGAAGATGATGAATATTACTACTATGTAAAAGCGGTTCCGAAAGCATCAGTGGCAACTTCAGAGAGAAGTATCAAAAAGATCAATGCGGAACCTGTACGTGAAGAAAAAAAGAAAGAAGATAAAGTAGTTTTCCGTGAAGAAAATTTTCCGGAAAGAAAAGAAACACCTGTTACACAGAAACCGGATTTTGGAAGTCCGGTGAATGAGACACCACAGAAAATTGATGAGATTGACTTTGAAAAACAGCTGGAAGAATCATTGAAAGATCTTTGATTTAACCAAACTGCGGAGCAGTTATTTGGTGTAGAGCTACGTAGCGAAGCGGATCGCGAATATCCGCTTGACATATTTTTGCTGATGGTATTTTACTCAGGATGAGCGGAAAGAAAGGAGGAGACTTATGCAGAATATACTGACAGTTCTGACCGGATATCTGGGGAAGATTTCCCTCCCGGGACTTGGGGTTATTGATATTATTGAGATTGGACTGATTTCTTTCTTTGTATATCAGTTTATGGCCTGGATCAAATTTACAAGAGCATATACATTGCTGAAGGGTATTCTGGTAGTTCTCGGTTTCATTCTGATCGCTTATATATTCAAGATGAATACGATCCTGTGGATCTTCCGCAATCTGGCCAATGTGCTGGTGATCGGTGTGATCGTAATTTTTCAGCCGGAATTGAGAAGAGCGCTGGAACAGCTGGGACAGAAAAAAATCGTATCAACCATCATTCCATTTGACAGTGGAAAGGAAGTCAAGGAACGCTTTAACGACAAGACGATCAATGAACTGGTTAAGGCATGTTTTGATATGGGTGAGGTTAAAACCGGTGCACTGATCGTTATCGAAGAAGAAATCCGTCTGGATGAGTATATACGTACCGGTATTAATATTGACGGAATTCTCACCAGTCAGCTCCTGATCAATATTTTTGAGCATAATACACCACTCCATGACGGAGCAGTGATCGTGCGTGGCAATCGAGTCGTTGCGGCAACCTGTTATCTTCCGCTTTCTGATAATATGGAACTGAGCAAACAGCTGGGAACCAGACATCGTGCAGGCGTGGGAATCAGTGAAGCGACGGATTCTGTTACCATCATTGTTTCCGAGGAAACGGGGCAGGTATCGGTTGCTCAGGGAGGAGAACTTTCCAGAGGCCTTAACAGCAAGCAGCTTCGGGAAATACTTGTAGCAGTACAGAATAAAAAGGTAGTTGACAACAGCAAACTGAGAAATCTGCTGAAAGGGAGAGTGAAACATGAAGAAAAATCTGACTAAGAACATCCCTTTAAAGATCATGTCCGTGATCGTAGGTATTCTGGTATGGCTGATCGTGGTAAATGTTGACGATCCTATCATTACAAAGGGGTTTGTGATCTCCGATGTGCAGATCATTAATGAGGCTTATGTGGATCAGCTTGGACAGATGGTCATGCAGGATGACAGTGAAAATACAGTGCGTGTTTATATTACAGGTGAGCGGAAGACAGTCAACCGTCTCACCTCAAGTGATATTAAGGCAGTAGCAGATCTGCAGCAGGCGCAGTCTACAGACACGGATCCGGTCATGATTCCAATTACGGCCACCTGTGCAGGAGTACTTCCGGAGAATATCCGGGTATCTCCGCAGAATCTCAGCGTACACCTTGAGAAAAAGGTTACCAAAGAATTTGCCATTAATGTAAGCTGCGGTGACAGTAAGCCGGCACAGGGCCTGGAGATTGCATCACTTACTGCCAATCCGGAGAAAGTCAGAGTTACAGGGCCGGAATCACTGGTTGGTAAAATAGACAGTGTGAGTGTGGACGTAAGTTCCAAGATTGACGGGATCGATCAGGACACAACGATCACCGGAGCGGAACTGACGATCACCGACAAGAATCAGGATACCCTTTCATCGAATTCCATGAGTTATCTGAAGTTTGATAATAACGGAAAAGTAAATGTTACGGCAAAACTCTGGAAAGTACGTTCCGATATACGTATCAGTGCAGGATACACTGGAGAACCGGCGGAAGGCTACGTTGTAGACAGTGTTACAACAGTGCCGGAAACGTTCAGTGTTGCCGGCAGTGAGGAAGCATTGAACAGTTTGAAACTTCAGGGAAATACCATATATCTTGATAACGAGAATGTAGATATTTCAGGTAAGAGCAATGATGTGGAGAAGAAAGTAAATCTTGCAGAGCTTCTTCCGGATGGTCTGAAGCTGACAACAGGATCCAGTACGGATCTTTGGATTACGGTTAATATCCTGCCTGAAGGCAGTAAAATATACAATTTCCCGACGGAGGATATTAAGGTAAAAGGCCTGCCTGATAATCTGCAGCTGGCGTTTGAGGTTGCGGATGTAGAATTAAAAGTACAGGCAGAGGATGGCGATCTCTCGGGCTTTAATCTGAAATCGATAAGTGCGACTCTTTCCATGGATGACTGGGAAGAAGGCAGCTATGAAGTGCCGATCAAGATCAGTCTTCCGGATGGTTATAAGCTTCTGGAGGATGTGACTGCTGAGATCAAAATTTCCAAAGTTTCTAATGTTGACAGTGGAAACAGCCAGTAACATATGAGTAAAAGCATGTAAGGGAGACATAGGAATGTTAAATTATAAGGTAACGGTCAGGAACCCGTCAGGGCTTCATCTCCGTCCCGCAGGACTTTTATGTGGCGAAGCGATCAAATATAAATCTTCTGTTACATTTCAGTACGATGGAGGCACAGCAAATGCCAAAAGCGTATTAAGTGTACTGGGGGCCTGTGTAAAAAGCGGAGATGAGATCACACTGATCTGCGATGGTGAGGATGAACAGGCGGCAATAGATGCGCTTGCATCACTTATCGAAAGTGGATTGGGCGAGTGATACCGTACAAATATATTAATTCATTAACACAGCAGCATGAGCAGGAGGGATTATTGTGAAGAGAAGAGTTGTGGCAATCATGCTCAGCCTTACACTGTGCATGGGTGGTACTCTGGAAGCCGGAGCGACGGCTTTGAGCAGCCCGGATGTGCAGACAGCAGAGGCAGGCACTGGCTCAGAAGACAGCTTCAGTGATGAAGTCGGAGATGAGCAGCAATCGCAGACGGATGAAGACAACGACAGTACAGATGAAGTGGTAGTGCCGGAGAATCCGACTGAGACACCGGATATCACCGAGACACCGGACATTACTGAGACACCGGATATTACCGAGACACCGGATGTTACTGAAGCACCGGCGGAAGATCCGGCAGATGACTTTAATGCGGGAGATGTGGCTGAGCTGGAAGATCCATCTGTGAACAGTGCGGATGCGCAGAAAAATACAGTGGATGCAGGTAGTGCAGATGCGGCATCTGCAACTGCAACCGGAGCAGAGATCGTAAACGGTGTAGTCGTTGCCAAGGAAAACGACTGGGTCAGAGAGGGGGATTTCTATAAACTCCGTAAGAAGACAGCACCGGAGAGCACTGCATCCGAGGCAAAGGCAGCTGAGAATCCATCTGAAATCCAGACAGACAGCAGTGATTCCGGGGATAATGCAGGAGAGATAACTGAAGATACAGCAGATACTGTCGAAACACCGGAGGTATCTGAAGATACAGCAGATACGCAGAGTACAGAACAGCAGGATGAGGCTCAGAATACAGAAACAGAAGTGGCAGAACCTGCATCAGCAGATGAGAACACAGACAGCGCTTCCGGTGATCTGGACCTGGAGAATGAGGACGCAGCAGAAGCCTCCAGTACAGAAGATGCCGCAGAAACAACTGCTAAATATAGCTATTTTACAGCACAGGATGGTCTTCTGAAAATCAAGACCAATGGTCATACAGGATATTATCTGTTTAATGAGGATGGATATCTGGTGACAGGAAGAATGTCACGGGAACCTGGAACACCGGGATATGCAGGAACACAGAAGGTGGAATGGTATTTCCTCGAAAAGGATAAAGCAACTCTGTATTCCGGATATGAGAATGCTGCGATCACCCCATGGACTTCCAACCTTGGTCAGCAGCAGAAGAACTACTGGCTGTGGACAGGAAAAACTTTCCGTTTTTATGATGCAGAGGGAAGCTATAAATCTGTAACTGATCTGAATCTCTATGGAAAGATCAAAAAGATCGGAAATGATTACTATACACTGGCAAGTAATGGCGCACCACGTAAAGGTACAATAAAGCTGAAAGCAGGTTCTACTACCTATGAATATTATTTTCAGCCGGCTTCCAAGGAAGGCGATATTCCTGGAAAACTTTTCTATGGTGGATGGACTTATGTGGTGAACAGTAAAGGTGAGAAACGTTTCATTTACTGCAGCCCGAAGACAGCTACACGTGGACAGATCATGAAACATGGTGTTTATGTATCTATGGTAATGTCCAAGAAATATCTGTACATGCTGAATTCCAGTGGCTATGTAATGAAGAGTACAATGGCGAAGGCTGAGAATCAGGACAATGCCTATTATGTCACAGACAGCCATGGTCGTGTATTGAAAAATAAACTTGTCAGATATAAAGGCGCCAGATATTATTTTGGCGGCAACGGAAGAAGAGCTACATGGACAAATTGCTGGCGTAACTGTGCGGGAGCATCAAACAGAATCTATTATTTTGGAAGCACCCCGGGAAAAGTTGTTGAGAAAAAAGGCTGGCAGAAAGTTCTCAACGCAAAGAAGCAGTTTTATGGATGGTTTTACTTTGACAGCAACGGAAATCACTATCAGAATAAAATGCTGACAGTAAAGAGCTCCGGAAGAAGTTATTATTTTAACAGCAAGGGAAAGCTTGCAAGTGGTAAAACAAAGATCGGTAATAAATATTACTTCTTTGCTACGTCCAATTCCAGTACACACAGAGGCTGGATGTATAAGAAAACTCTGATTCGTTATCAGAATCAGTGGTATTATGCAGCTTCCAATGGTGTCCTGAAAAAAAGCGGCTGGCAGAAAGTAGGTAAATACTGGTATTATCTGCAGAATTACACAGTTGTAACCAATAAAAACATAAAACGAGGTTCTGTAAACGGTTATCTGGACAGCCAGGGACGTTTTTCAACAGGCTGGGTGATCTACAGTGACTATTATGATCAGGTAAGATATATCGATCCGGACAGTGGTTCCAAATATCTGACCAATACAAGCCGCTGGATTGACGGTAAACTGTATTACTTTGATAAGAACGGATTCCGCCGCAATGACCTTACTTCCATCTACAGAGGACCATATTATCTGGAAGTGGATAAGACCAATGGTGTTATGACTGTTTATACAAGTTCCAATAAAACGATTCCGGTTAAGACGATCCGTGTTTCTGTAGGTCTTCCTGAAACACCTACATGGGATGGTACATACAGACTGTCCCGCAGCTTAAGATGGCAGCCTCTGATGGGACCATCCTGGGGACAGTATGGAACACATGTTGATGGCTGCGGACAGGGAGGAATTTTCATTCACTCTGTAGCCGGTTCCACAAAAAGCGTATACAACCTTCCGTCATGGGAATACCTGAAACTTGGTAATCCGGCATCTCACGGATGTATCCGTACCTGTGTAGCGGATGCAAAATGGGTATATGAGAACTGCAATGGAGCAACGATCCATATTTACAGCAGTGGTAAATACAGCAATACTGAGTCCTTCAAGGGACCGTTAGGCCGCAGACCACTGGCTACATTCCGTGGCAATGGAAGTTTTGATCCGACAGACCCGGAAGTTCCGTGATCTGGAAACAGAAGAGAATATTATTAACAGAAAGTACAAATGAAAGACTGGTGTCAGCCAATAAGGCTGGCACCGGTCTTTTTCCAAATATGGGTTTACTTTCCATTTAACAGTTAGTATAATAAAATTCAGGCAAAAATAAACATGGACAACAATATGGGGAAAGGGAGAAAAATGAAAAACTGGAAAAGATGGCTAGCAGCCGGCTGTATGGCGGCGTTGCTGGGAATAGGAACAATGGGGACTACAGTAATGGCCATGGGCGGCGGTGGAGTCGACCGCAGTGAGGCTGTTGCAGAAGAAGAGAAAGTGCCGGGGGCCAGGGCAACCAGCTCAACAGCAAGCTCAAAGGCATGGAAGAAGCTCAACGGAGTCTGCTATAACGGAAGCGGACAGAAGCTGGAAGGGGCTATTACAAGAGGAATTGATGTTTCAGAGTGGCAGGATACTATTGACTGGAGCAAGGTTAAGAAGTCCAATGTAGATTTTGCGTTTGTAAGAATTTCCTACGGACTGAATCATATAGATATGAAATATGATTACAATATGAAACAGGCCGAAAAGGTAGGAATGCCTGTTGGAACTTATATATACAGCCTTGCCACAACAACACAGCAGGCGATGAAAGAAGCACAGCTTGCTATCAAAAAAATGAATGGTTATAAGGTTTCCTATCCCGTGGTATATGACATTGAGTATGAGAAGATGAGAAGCCTTTCTTCCACACAGATCGCAAACCTTGCCAAGGCTTTCTGCAATGAGGTTAAAAAAGCAGGATATTATCCGATGATCTACTGTAATACAGACTGGTATGACAATAAGCTGGACTGGAGTAAAATGACCGGCTACGATGTCTGGCTGGCACGATATGGTGACACGATCCTTGCACCGAACAAAAAGAACTATAAATATACGATCTGGCAGGCTACAGATGGTGATGGTGGCGGATATCTGAAGAGTACGAAAGGACTGGTTTCCGGAATTCCGTCATATTCTACAGTAGACATTGATTTCGGCTATGTAGATTATACAAAGATCATTACACCAAGGTGGAGAGCCGTAACCAGCTATAAAGCATCCACCAAACCAGACACCTCCAATGGAAAAACCGGCTGGGTTACTGAAAATGGAAAGAAATTTTATTATGTAAATGGTGTTAAGAAAACCGGCTGGATCGAAGTCGGCGGCAAAAAGTACTACATCGACAAAACACTTGGAATGTATAAGAGCAAGCTGCTCAGAGACTCCAAGAATGTGGTCCGTTATGTGGACAGAAATGGAGTTCTCGTAAAGAATCGGTGGATAACTGTCAGCGGCAAGAAGTATTATTTTGATCAATATGGACATGCCTTAAAGGGAAGAAAGAAAGTAGGGCAGAATTATTATTATTTCCAGACGAAATATGGCTATATGATGAAACATGTGAGATACATGGACAGTAAGGACGATCTCTATTACTTTGGCGGCGATGGAATCATGGTAAAGAGCGTATTCTATACATGGAGCGGAAATAACGAAAGCCATACCTATTATTTTACTGCAAGTGGAAGAGCATGCAGATCCTGGCTGACACATGACGGAAAGAAATATTATTTTGATCCGGAGACTGCGATCATGTACAAAAACTGTACGATCAAGATCAATGGAAAGAGTTATACTTTTGATGCAAACGGTGTATACATAACAGCGGCTGCAGCAAATAAACGTAAATAAATAAAAAACGGCAGTTACCGGCTGTACTGAAAAGCATAAGAGTTTTCGGATACAGCAGGCAATTGCCGTTTTTTTGTTGTAATTATAAAGTATAGATCAGAATACCCAGAATAATGATCAGATTACCAATGATTTTTCCACGGGTGATCTTTTCTTTCAGGATACGCCAGGAAAAGATCAGTACAAAAACATAGGCAGCGGTATCGATTACAGGACCAAATTTCATATCGACTCTTGTATAACACCAGGTATTGAGGAGCAAAACTCCGAAAAAGATGCCATAAGCCAGAATTACTCTCCAGTTCAGATATTCCCTGAGAGGATTTTTGTATGTGATATTGGCGCTCTGTTTCAGCAGAACCTGCGAAATTGCTGAAAAAAAAGTTCCTGCCAGCATGATCAGCATAAATGTTCTATTCATATCTCTGCACCATCCAGACTCCGACCAGAACGACCATGATACCGATGATGTTCTGAATCGACAGATTTTCATGAAAAATAATTACAGCCCATACCTGTGACCACAGAAGATAGACACTCTTGTTGGCGTAGGCCGTGGAAAGGGAAAATTTTTTGATTACCTGCTGCCACGCGATGGCGTAAATTCCACAGTTTGCGATCATAAGAAAAAGAAATAAATAGAGAAACGGGCTATTAAGCCCCTCTTTATTATAATAAACGGACGCAAGCTTGGAAAAAACGCTGGTGAGAGAAAACAGCAGGATATTCAGATGAAGCTGAATATAATCTTTGAGTTTTGTCATGTTTCCTCCATATAAATGTGATTGTAAACTGATAATCAATATATCGCATCTGTTCGTTTTATGCAAGAGAATGTTTCTGTGAAAAGTGCACAGCAACAACGGGTTTACAACAGGAATCGAAAATGATAAGATTAAACGATAAGTGTCAACTGATACAAAAGAGAGGAAAAAAACTATGTGTCTATATTCAGTGGTTGTTCCTGTATACAATTCAGAACATACGCTGCAGGAACTGTACACTCGCCTGGAAAAAGTTTTCCGGGAAACAATAAAAGAAGAATTTGAACTGATCCTGGTAGATGACGGATCGAAAGACCGTTCTTTTGAAGTAATGAAAGAACTCCGGGAGAAGGATTCCCGTGTGAAGATCATCCAGATGGCAAGAAATTTCGGCCAGCATCCGGCACTTCTGTGCGGATTTGCCCATGCAAAAGGGGAGTTCATCGTAACGATGGATGATGACCTTCAGCATCAGCCGGAAGAGCTTCCGAAGATGATCAATGTCATGAATGAACGGGATGATGTGGATGTGATCATTGCAAGTTATGAAGGCCGGAAGCATAATCTGATCCGTAAACTGGGAACAAAATTATCCGTCTGGGCTACTTCCAAAATGCTTGGGAAAGACCCGAATCTTCAGATTACCAGCTACCGCCTGATCCGCCGTTTTCTTGTGGAAGCCATGCTGAAGACCAATACATATCTTCCGCAGATCGGCAATCTCCTGGTTTTAAGCTCCAATCGGATCATCAATGTGCCGGTACAGCATGCAGCCCGTGCCTATGGAAAAAGCGGATATTCTTTCCGCCGTCTTGTGAAAGACCTGATCTATGATATCACGGCCCATACGGCATTTCCGCTTCTTATGGTGAGGAACATCGGAATCGCAAGCTTTCTGGTAAGTCTTTGCCTGGCCATCTATTATCTGGTGCGTTATTTTATGTTTGGAATTTCTGTGGAAGGATGGACATCCCTGATGCTGGTAATGCTGGCATTCTTTGGGCTGACACTGCTTTCCATTGGAATTATCGGAATTTATCTTATGAATATCCTCAATGAGGCGAAGAAGATGCCACATTATGTGATCCGTCAGGAGGAAACAGACTGATGAAAAAAGAAATCGGTGGTTATCTGGAACTGGAAGAATCTACAGGTCAGGAATATTATCCTGAACTTTGTGGAGTAAACCTTGGGAGAACCGCACTTCTTTGGTTGATGGAAGCTCGAAACTGCAAAAAAATCTATCTTCCAACATATCTCTGCGATTCTGTGACCGGAGCCTGTGAAGAAACAAAAGTGGAAATAGAATTTTATCATATGGATGAAAAGTTATGTCCGCTTCTGCCGGAAAAGAAACTTCCGGATGGTGAATATCTTTACCTTGTAAATTACTACGGACAGCTGACCGATGACAGAATTCGGCAATATAGGGAAATTTACGGAAACATTATCGTGGATCATACACATGCATTTTTTCAGAAGCCTCTGCCTGGCGTGGATACTTTGTACTCCTGCCGGAAATTCCTGGGGGTCAGCGACGGGGCATATCTGTCAACGGATGCGAGTCTGCATCCGGAAAAGAAACCGCTGGATCATTCCATGGGAAGACTTGAGCACATTCTGGGCCGATATGAGTATGATGCCGGTACTTTTTACCAGAAGATGCTGGACAATGCGGCAGATTATCATGAGATGGAAATCCGCCGCATGTCACGGCTGACTGGAAATCTTCTCCGCTCTATGGATTATCCTTATATAAAAGCGAAAAGAGAAGAAAATTATCATCTGCTGACAGAACTTCTTCCGTCAGAAAGTATTTTTAATCAGGTAATTCCTGAGGGACCGTTTGCCTATCCCTATTATCATGAGGACGGGCTGGCACTTCGAAAATGGCTGGCCGGCCGGAAAATTTTTGTGCCGACCTACTGGCGGAATATCATCGATCATTTTGATGAGTATACCATGGAATATGACTGGGCCGCCAATGTCCTTCCTCTGCCCTGTGATCAGAGATACGGGGAGGAAGAAATGCGTTACATTGCGGATTCCATAAGAGAATGGGAGGAAACAAAAGCATGAAACACCGACTTCTGATACTGGGAACTCTGGGGGAATTTGTACAGCTGGTACAGAAATCCCGGGAAAAAGGATACTACACCATTGTCTGTGACGGATATCCGGATGGTCCGGCAAGGAAATTTGCGGACGAGGCGTATCAGATTCCGGTAACAGACACGGAAAGAATTGCAGAACTTTGCCGGGAAAAAGAAATTGACGGTATCATTACTTCCTTTTCTGACCTGCTTCTGGAATGCATGGTGAAAATTGCCGACAGGGCAGGACTGCCCTGCTATCTGAAACCGGAACAGCTTCCATGGTACCGCGATAAATCCGAGACAAGGGCACTTCTCCGGAAACTGGAACTGCCAACCCCGGGATTTCGAAAGATCCCTACAGCGGTGCTGGAAGATCCGGACAGAAAATCCAGGCTTAAGGAGCGGCTTAAAGGGCTTCGTTACCCGGTAGTCAGCAAACCGCTGGATAAATACGGTTCCCGTGGAATCTATATATCTGAAAATCTGGATGAACTTATAGAAGCGTCACAGAAAACAGCAGAATTTTCTGATATGCCGGAGATCCTGGTGGAAGAATATAACGATGGATATGAATTTAATATGATGACCTGGGTCCTGGATGGACAGGTTCATGTGATCAGTATTGCAGACCGTGAAAAAACATCGGTTGCAAAAGGCGAAATTCCCATCAGTACAAGAAATGTCTATCCGTCCAGGCTTATGGCAAAGGTAGAGAGACCTGCCACAGAACTTCTGCAGGCCTATATAGAAAAGACCGGTCAGAAAGACGGAGCGCTTTCCATGCAGTTCTTCTGGAAACCCGGGGAAGGAATCCAGGTCTGTGAGATTGCGGCACGTTTTTTCGGATATGAGCATGAACTTACTGACATAGTATACGGATTTAATATGGAAGAACTTCTTCTGGCTTCTCTGTATGACAGAACAAAACTTCAAAAAATGCTCACAGACCATGACATACACAAACCACATTGCTGTGGCACTGTGATCTATTTTCAGGGAAGACTGCTCACCATCGGAGATCAGTCGAAAGCTGTCCGGCTGGGACAGAAAAAAGAAGTGGAAAAACCGTGGATCTTTTATAGAGAAGGAGAAACGGTGATCGAACATGGTCCGAATCCATATCTGGCACTGTATTACGTAAAAACGGAAAACCGTGAGGAAATGGATGAACTGACACAGGAATTTTACAGGGAAATGCACATTCTGGATCCATCTGGAAAAGAAGTGGCATATCAGAATCAGATCCCCGATTATACACCTGCAGAAAAATAGGCATTGAATTTACAACATGAGTGTGAGAAAATGAAATGTACAGTTAATAAAGAAAAACCATGAAAAACAGAAAATAAAGAGGAAATACATGATTGATTTTAACAGACCTGCGTTTACAGGTAAGGAATTTGAGTATATCCGGGATGCGGTAGAACGGGGAATGCTCTGTGGGGATGGAATCTACACGAAGAAATGCTCTGCATGGATGGAAAAACGTTTTCATGCCGGGCATGTAATGCTGACGACTTCCTGTACCCATGCGCTGGAGATGGCTGCATTTCTTGCGGATATCCAGCCAGGTGATGAAGTGATCATGCCATCGTATACCTTTGTGTCAACGGCAGATGCATTTGTGCTGCGGGGAGCGAAGATCGTATTTGTGGATATTCGGCCGGATACCATGAATATCAATGAAAAACTGATCGAACAGGCGATCACAGAAAAAACAAAAGCAATCGTTCCGGTTCATTATGCAGGTGTAGCATGCGAGATGGATACGATCATGGACATCGCCAGACGCCATAATCTGAAAGTTGTGGAAGATGCGGCTCAGGGTGTGGATGCCTACTATAAAGGAAAAGCGCTTGGAACTATCGGGGATTTTGGCTGCTACAGCTTCCATGAGACGAAGAACTATACTATGGGAGAAGGCGGCGCGATCCTGTTTAATGAGGACCAGTACCAGGAGAAGGCGGAGATCCTCAGAGAAAAGGGAACGGACCGCAGCAAGTTTTTCCGCGGACAGGTAGATAAATACCGGTGGATGGATTACGGTTCCTCCTATCTTCCAAGTGAGCTGAATGCGGCGTATCTTTATGCTCAGCTGGAACAGCATAAGAAGATCAGTGACAAGAGAATGCAGATTTATGATTTTTACAATGAAAATCTGAAGTTCCTTGCCGAAGAAGGAAAGATCGAGCAGCCTTATGTTCCAAAAGAATGTACGCATAATGCACATATGTACTACATAAAAGTTCACGATATCAAAGTACGTACACGGCTTCTGAAATATCTTCGGGAGCGGGAAATCTGCAGCGTGTTCCATTATGTACCCCTTCATTCCGCACCCGCAGGAAAGAGATTCGGAAGATTTTCCGGGGAGGATGTTTATACAACAAAAGAAAGCGAACGGCTGATGCGTCTGCCAATGTTCTATAATCTTGACATGGAGGATGCGAAACGGGTCGTGGATGCAATTGCTTCTTTTGATGGATTCTGATAGAAGAAGGGGAGAATTATGAAAAAAATTAAAAAAGTATTTATGATCCTGGCAGCAGTCAGTGTGGCGCTGATGCTTCCGGTACATGCTATGGCAGCGGTGGATCTCAATGCGAAATATGACATCAGTACCAACCAGATCCAGGGATGGCCGGCCGGAGCCGATATCATTTCTGACACGGGCGTTCTGATGGACGCGGATACGGGTGTGGTTCTTTATAATAAAGGCGCAGATGAACAGCGTTATCCTGCAAGTATCACCAAGATCATGACACTTCTGGTGGCGGTTGAGAATTCCAGCATGGATGAACAGGTAACATTTACACAGACGGGTGTACAGAATGTAAATGCGGATTCCAGTAACATTGGCACGCAGGTAGGCGAAGTCCTGTCCATGAAAGACTGCCTTTATGCACTGATCATTAAATCGGCCAACGATGTTGCTGCACAGATTGCTGAGCATATCGGTGGCACGGAGCAGGCGTTTATCGATATGATGAACCAGCGAGCTCAGGAAATCGGATGTACGAATACACATTTTGCCAATTCCAGCGGACTTCCGGATGATAATCATTATTCCTCCGCAAGAGATATGGCTCTGATCATGAGGGAAGGTCTGAAAAATGACGATTTCCGTACTGTGATCGGGACTGCGGATTATACGATCCAGCCTACCAATATGAATGCTCAGCAGAGAGTTCTGCATACGCACCATCCAATGTTCGCGCCGGAAAGCGGATTTTATTATCAGGGATGCATCGGTGGAAAAACAGGAACTACAGTTGCGGCAGGCCATACCCTTGTTACTGCGGCTACAAGAGATAATACAACGTATATTGCAGTGACCATGAGGGCAGCTGATCTGGCGAATTCCTGTATGGACAGTACTGCCATGTTTAACTATGGTTTTGATAATTTCACAAAAACAGAAGTAGACGGAGGAAGTGTGCTTCTTCCAAAGGGAACAGATCTGAATTCTCTCACAAAGAAATCCGAAGATGTAAACGGAAAAACAGAAACTTCTTATTATTTTGGAGAATATCTGGTGGGCAGCGGAAGTGTGGCACAGGCTACAGCAACTCCAACGCCGGAGCCAACTGCGGCATCTGATCAGGAAAATACAGAAGGTTCCGAAACAGAAACAGCAGCAGATCAGACTGCTGCAAAAACAGAGAAGAGTACAGCCAGCAAAGAAAGCAGCGAAACAGAAGGAATGCCGGTACTTCGAAAGATCCTTCTGGGAATCATGGCAGTTATGATCCTGATCCTGATCGCTCTTCTTGTGGCACTCAGAATAAAAGAAAAGAAACACGCAAATAAATATCGTTAGAAAAGGAGAAAGAAAAATGGGAAAAATAAAAGTAACACAGTGCGGAGATATTGAAGGACTGAAAGTGATCGAGCCAACAGTTTTTGGGGATTCCAGAGGATATTTCATGGAAACTTACAATTACAATGACTTCAAGGAAGCCGGCATTGATGTGGAATTTGTTCAGGACAACCAGTCCAGCTCCCGTTACGGTGTCCTCCGCGGACTTCATTTCCAGATCAACTATCCGCAGGATAAACTGGTACGTGTGGTAAACGGAGAGGTTTTTGATGTTGCAGTTGACCTTCGTGAGGGATCCAAAACATTCGGAAAATGGTACGGAGTAGTTCTTTCAGCAGAAAACAAGAAACAGTTCTTTATCCCGAAGGGATTTGCCCACGGATTCCTGGTACTTTCCGAGAATGCGGAGTTCACCTACAAATGCTCTGACTTCTATCATCCAAACGACGAGGGCGGTCTTATCTGGAATGACAAGGATATCAATGTAGAGTGGCCGATCCCGGAAGGCATGGAGCTTATTTTCTCCGACAAGGATCAGAAGTGGGGAAGCTTCGAGGAATATAAGAATCGATAAGGAATTACAGAATGAAGAAAATATTAGCTTTGCCGGCAGAGCTGTACCAGAATCGAAAGCTGGTTTTAAGCCTTGCAAAAAATGATTTCAAAACAAAATATGCAGGATCCTATCTTGGCATTGTCTGGGCATTCATCCAGCCTATCGTGACGATCCTGGTCTACTGGTTTGTATTTTCCGTGGGACTGAAAGCCGGAACTGTATCGGATTATCCTTTTGTACTCTATCTGGTATCCGGTATCGTGCCGTGGTTTTTCTTCCAGGATGCGTTAAACGGTGGAACCAATGCACTGATTGAGTACAATTACCTTGTAAAAAAGGTTGTATTTAAGATCAGTATTCTTCCCATCGTGAAGATCATTTCCGCACTTTTTGTGCATGTGTTTTTTGTAGTGTTCGCACTTATTTTGTGCGCATGTTATGGATATACACCAAGTTTATATACACTGCAGATCATTTATTATTCCATCTGTACCTTCCTTTTGGTACTGGGGCTTGTGTATGCCACAAGTGCAATCGTCATTTTTTTCCGTGACCTGACCCAGATCATCAGCATTTTTCTCCAGGTTGGCGTATGGCTTACACCGATCATGTGGGATATCAATATGCTGTCTTCACATCCATGGCTGATCAAGCTGTTCAAGCTGAATCCGATGTACTATGTAGTTACGGGTTATCGTGATTCCATGCTTGGTCATGTCGGAATCTGGAACCATGCTTCATGGACGATCTATTTCTGGGTGGTTACGATCCTGCTTTTCGGACTGGGATCTGTAATATTCAAACGTCTGAAACCGCATTTTGCAGACGTTCTTTGATCGAATCAGGGAAGTCTCCTGCGGAAACTTGCTCAGTACGCAGAAAAACAGCAAAACGGCGACAGATTGTGAGAGTGAACGATTTACACAAAAGTGAGGTTAAAAATGGCAGAAGATATTGCGATTTCAGTAAATGATGTCAGTAAAATGTATAAACTTTACGATAATCCCATGGACCGTCTTAAAGAGTCTCTGGGATTATCCAGAAAAAAGAAATATAAAGAGCACTATGCTCTGAACCACGTATCTTTTCAGGTGCATAAAGGGGAAACAGTAGGAATCATCGGAACCAATGGATCTGGTAAATCTACGATCCTGAAGATCATCACAGGCGTACTTTCTCCTACAGGTGGAGAAGTTTCCGTAAATGGAAGGATTTCCGCTCTTCTGGAGCTTGGAGCAGGATTTAACGGAGAATATTCCGGACTTGAGAATGTATATCTCAACGGAAGTATGATCGGTTTTTCCAGAGAGGAGATTGATGCCAAGCTGCAGTCTATCCTGGATTTTGCAGATATTGGAGAGTTTATCCATCAGCCGGTAAAAACATACTCCAGTGGTATGTTCGTGCGTCTGGCTTTTGCGGTGGCCATCAATATCGATCCGGAGATCCTGATCGTTGATGAGGCGCTTTCCGTAGGTGATGTATTTTTCCAGGCAAAATGTTACCGGAAATTCGAGGAGTTCAAGGAAATGGGTAAGACCATTTTGTTCGTAAGCCACGACCTGAGCAGTATCGGAAAATACTGCGATCGGGTTGTTCTTCTCAACAAAGGAGAAAAGCTTGCGGAAGGTGGCGCCAAGGAGATGGTCAATCTCTACCGTCGTGTGCTGGTGAATCAGTATGATGATGCAGATCTGGAGGAAGGTGCAGAGAATGCAGAAGCAGGGCAGGATGGTCAGCTGACAGATGGCACAGCTGGAGAAAATGTGTCGAAAAAAGAGCATGCCGGAGGCGGCAGGGCTATGAAAGACAGCCTGAATCTGAATCCGAAGGTTCTTGAGTATGGCAGTAAGCTTGGAGAGATCGTGGATTTTGCGATCCGGGATGATACCGGAATGATTACAAATGTGATCGAAAAAGGTAAAGAATTTTCTGTTCAGATGAAGGTACGCTTTCAGGCAGATGTCAATGACCCGATTTTTGCATTCACACTGAAAGATCTGAAAGGTACGGAAATCACAGGAACAAACACCATGTATGAACACACTCCTGTGAAACCGCAGAAAGCCGGTGATGTGCGGGAGATTACTTTTAAACAGATAATGCCGCTGGAGGCAGGAGAATATATGCTTTGTCTGGGCTGCACAGGATATAAAGACGGCGATTTTACCGTATTTCACCGGCTTTATGATGTGTGCAATCTGACGGTGATCACAGATAAAAAAGCAGTGGGATATTTTGACATGTTTTCCAAAGTATCTGTGAAATAAGTGGAGGAACTACTATGGCGGAGTTGAATTTAGATTATTATACGGCGAAGGATCATTATTCCGATGGGGATATCGAGGAAACACTTCTGAAAATGGCACAGGAAGGGAAATCGTTTGAGGACCTGCCGGAGGATGAAGTGAGTTTTCCCATGGTCTATCATTTTTCCGGACTGCGGGAGAATATTTTAAGCTGGTACCCTCTGAAAGAGACGGATTCCGTTCTTGAGATCGGAGCCGGATGCGGAGCTATTACCGGAATGCTTTGCCGCAAGGCCGGGCATGTGACTTCAGTGGAGCTTTCCAAGCGTCGTGCAGACATAAATTATGCAAGAAACAATGATAAAGAAAATCTCACGATCATGGTTGGAAATCTCAACGACATGACTTTTCCGGAGAAATTCGACTATGTGGTAGTAAACGGTGTTCTGGAGTATGCCATGAGTTTTACGGAAGGAAAAACTCCTTACGAGACATTTCTTCAGCGTATGGGTGCATACCTGAAACCGGAGGGAAGACTTCTGATCGCCATCGAGAACCGACTGGGACTGAAGTACTTTGCCGGAGCACCGGAGGATCACACAGATCTTCACTTTTTCGGAATCAACGGATATCCGGGAAATCAGTCTGTGCGCACCTTTTCCAAGAATGAACTGGGAGAGCTGCTGGAAAACAGCGGCTTTCCTTTTCTGCACTTTTATTACCCGTACCCGGATTACAAATTTCCTACAGAAATTTTTACAGATGAGAGCCTTTATACCAATTCCTATGGAAGAAACTATCCGGTGTACACAGATAAGACAGCGGATCTTTTCTCAGAACATGCAGGGGTAAAAGCTTTTGAAAAAGAGAAGATCCTGAGCAGTTTTGTGAATTCTTTCCTTGTGGAGGCCGGAAGAACAGAAAGACAGGAGAAGGAAGAAATTCTCTATGTAAAACTGAATCAGGAACGAAAGGAAAAGTTTCGGCTTCTGACAAAGATCGTTCGTGAGAACGGAGAGGTCCGTGCAGAAAAAGAGGCCATGGTGCCTGAGGCAGAGTGGTTCCTGAAGACCCTGGAAAAGCTTGGAGCGGAAAAAACAGGCTCTGATAAATATAAAAATCTTCCATGCAAGGCAGAAAACGGAAAAGTCAGCTATCCGCTTCTTACCGGAAAAACTCTTCATCAGGAAATCGCTGAACTTGCTCATGAAGGAAAAACCGGGGAGCTCAAAGGACTTCTTAAGAATTTCCATCGGGATTTTTTCCAGTCCCGCAGGATCATGGATTACAGAACGAAAGAGTTCTGTGAGGTATTTGGAAAATATCCCGGAAGAACAGATTATGAATGTGTCTGCCCTGCCAATGTGGATCTGATCTGCAGTAATATTTTCATGGGTGAAAGCCAAAATCAGATCATTGATTATGAATGGATGTTTGATTTTCCTGTACCGGTGAATTTCATTATGTGGCGTCTGATCCATGAACTGTATACTCATATTCCGGAGCTGCCACAGCTGATACATGAAGATGATATGATGGCAGAATTTGAAATCGGTTACACAGATTATGAGATCTTCATGAAATGGACCATGCATTTTGTTTATGAGTATGTTGGATGTGGATCCCTGCTTCCGTTTGAACAGAAAAAAGTACCGGTTTCCGTAACAGAGCTGGTGAACAGAGAAAGAGAAAAACACCAGATGCACAGTAAGATTTACTATGATCTTGGTGAGGGCTTCTGTGAAGAACATACGCTTTATGCAGAGGGAAAACTTACAGGAAACCGTTTTCGGGTGGAGTTTGATCTTTCCGAAATTGAGGGGATAAAGAATCTCCGATGGAATCCGGCAAACGGTCATTTCCTGAAAGTAAAAGTAGAGCGCCTGGACTGCGGATGCAGTGCAGAACTTGTGCCGCAGGGTGTTCATATGAAGGTGGACAACAGTATAACCGCATTTTTTACAACCGATGGTTTTTATCTTATTCACGTTACACACCCGGAAAATGTAGATAAGATCGTAATTGAGGGAAAACTTGACTGTCTGGAGCTTCCGGATGTGGAAAAGCTTCTGGCATTTGAAAAAGAACGGGAAGTACGCAGGGAACAGGAAAGAGTTAAAAAAGAGGCCGAACGTGCAGCAAAACAGGCGGCGGAAGAGGCAGCCCGTATGCAGGAAGAGGCACTGCGTCATCCTGGCAAAAAAGCTCAGGTGAAAAGGCTGGTCAAAAAAGTTCTCCATTATCATACAGAGCCAGCAATTGTGATGGGAGTGGAGACAACTCCTACCTGTATGGGAAGTGTTGATTTTTTCCATTATGAAAATGGTACTTTAAATGCCATTGGCTGGGCATTTGATCCTACATTTGCTTCCATGGGACAGCCAAGGATCGTATTTTATCAGGGAACACAGAAGCTTCAGGAAGCTTCCTGTACTACGATCTACCGTACGGATGTAGCCAATGCCATTGGAAAGCCGGAGGCGGAAAGTGCGGGATTTTCTTTCCTGGCAACGGTTCTTGCGCCGGCAGAGATTTCTGTTTTTCTGGAATACGGAACAGCAGCAGATACCGGAAGATTCCTCATTGGAAAGATTCCCGGAACCAGAGATCAGAAGGAACTTCTGGTATATGCCATTGAAGATCCGAAGAGTATCGGAAATCTCCGCCACTTCAAACAGCGTTATGTCCGCAGTGTGAGAAAAGATTATCCACAGGCTGTTTATCAGCAGAAGGTGGATGTGATCGTGCCGGTTTATAATGGTCTGGAGTATTTTGACGCCCTGTTTTCCGGAATTGAGAAGACAAAGGTTCCGTATCGCCTGATCATTGTAAATGACAAGAGCCCGGACTTGGAAGTAGGAAAATATCTGGAAAAATATGCCGCTGAGCATGACAATGTGGTACTTCTTAATAATGAGACCAATATGGGCTTCCTTCCGTCCGTAAACCGTGCGTTAAAGATGGCGGAAAATCACGTTGCCCTTGTAAATACAGATGTGGAGGTTCCGGAAGAATGGCTGGAGCGCCTGATGCTTCCCATCTTCGCAAAGGAAAAAATTGCGACCACCACACCGTTTACCACCTGTGGAACCATCTGCAGTTTCCCGGATTTCTGCCGGGATAACAAGCTGTTCGAGGGAATGCCGCTGTGGGAGATCGATGACGAATTCCGTATGATCCGCCCGCAGTATCCGGCCATGCCTACCGGTGTGGGATTCTGCATGGGTATGAACCTGAAAGCAATCAGAGAAGTCGGACTTCTGGATGAGGAGAACTTCGGAAAAGGCTACGGAGAGGAAAATGACTGGTGTCAGCGTGCCATAGCAGCAGGTTATGAGAACGTACATGTAGATAACCTGTTTGTATATCACAAGCATGGTGGAAGCTTCCCGTCCGAGGAGAAACAGCGCCTTCTGAAAGAGCACAGTGATGCACTGCTCCGCAAGCATCCGGACTACAACAAGGATACCGCAGATTACTGCAGAAGAGATCCGCTCCGTCCGGTAAGGCTTTATGTGGAAATGAAACTTCTCAATAAGAAACTGGATGTGCCTACCATTGTGGCTTTTGACCATGATCTGGGTGGTGGAGCTACGGCTTATCTTGTTGAGAAAAGGCGTCTGGCACTGCGGGAAGGATACCGTTTTGTAACTATCCGCTATAATATCGTAAGCAACCGTTTTTACTTTACGTATCAGTATAAGCAGTATGAGATGGAATTTTTTGCCAACGATCTGGAAACTGCTCTTGGAGAGCTGATGCGTGTGGATGAGATCTGGATCAACGAGCTTGTAACTTACCAGAATCTCTATGGAACCCTGGAGCGTATCCTGCGTCTTAAGAGAGAACAGGGTGCGAAGATCCTCATGCTTCTTCATGACTTCTTTGCTCTCTGTCCGGCAGTGAACCTGATCGATGCGAAGGGAAAATACTGCGGCGTTCCATCCTGCGATGTCTGCGACAAATGTGTTCCGGACAACCGCAGCAATGCATGCACAGAGTATGGAAGTGGAACTCTCTGGCGTACAAAATTCCGGGAATTCCTGTCAAACTGTGATGAGATCCGTGCGTTTTCCGATGATACGGCGAAGCTGTTCAAGCGTGCTTATCCGGATGTATACAATCTCCATGTGATCCCGCATGCACCACATTATCTTCCGGCAGTGAAGAAAACCAGAAAGACCACAGAGACCTTTAACATCGGTCTCATCGGTGTGCTCTGCTACAAAAAAGGCCTGGAAGTTGTGAAGGCGCTTGCAAAATATATCGAAGAGAATGATCTGAGTATCCGTCTGAGACTGATCGGTACTTCCGATGAAGAGATCGAAAGCCCGGTATTTTCCCAGACAGGAAGATATACAAGAGAAGAGATCCCGAGGCTTACCCTGGAGCAGGATATTGATATGTTCCTGATCCCGTCTGTATGGCCGGAGACCTTCTCCTACACAACCTCCGAGATCATTTCCATGGGCTTCCCGGTAGCTGTGCTTCCGGTAGGCGCACCTGTGGAACGTGTAAAACGTTATGGGAAAGGTCTTGTTCTTAAGAATGAGCAGCCGGAGAATATTGTGGAAGAGATGATTTCCCTGTGGAAAACTCTTGGCGGAAATGAACTTCCTGTGGAAAAAAGCAAGATTCTTTTTGTCGGGGAGGAAATTTCCTTTGCATCCAGATATCGTGTGGAACATTTCCGGGAGCAGCTGATCCTTAACGGATATGCATCGAAATTTATCCAGATGGATCAGGCAGAGCAGGAGAAGATCGAAGAATATACAGCAGTTGTGATGTACCGCTGCAGTAAACTGATGGAAGCGGAAATGCTGGCCGACCGGGCAAAAGCTGCCAAAATTCCTGTTTACTATGATGTGGATGACCTGGTATTTGATTACGAAAAAATTTCCGGACTGCATTTCCTTAAAGGCAGCGAATACAGCGATTTCCGTACAACCACAGACCGAATCCACGGATGTATGGAATTCTGCGACGGATATTTTACGTCCACGGAAACGCTGGCAGAGGAAATCCGGGAGGAATTTCCGGGAAAACCGGTGGTGATCAACCGTAACTGCATGAGTATGGAGATGGAAGTTCTGTCTCACGAAGCGGTGGAACAGACAGATAAAGATAAAGACCGGATCTATATCGGATATCTGAGCGGTTCCAAAACCCATGATCAGGATTTTGTCCAGGTGGAAGCCGCACTTCTGGAAGTGATGGAGCGTCATCCTGAGGTTTATCTGAAGCTGGTAGGTGTTCTGGATGAGTCCGGAATGGAGCCGGTACAGAACCGTATTGAAAAGCTTCCGTTTATGGACTGGAGACAGCTGCCAGGAGTCATCGCAGGACTGGATATCAACCTGATGCCGCTGGAGAACACACTGTTCCACTGCTGTAAGTCCGAAAACAAGTGGACGGAGGCAGCCCTTGTGAAAGTTCCAAGTGTCATGAGCCGCAACCGTGAGATGGAATATGTGATCGAAAATGGAAAAGACGGCTGGATGTGCACCACGAAAGAAGAATGGGTCAGTGCCCTGGAATCTCTGGTAACCGATGAGAAGGCCAGAAAAGCCATGGGAGAGGCCGCACATCAGAAAGTTATGGAACATTACCTGACAGAGAATACCGGAAAGGACGCAATGGAGGAATTGTTATGCAGCGAGAGCTATACGAAGTAGAAAAAGACAGGTTTGACCTGAAGGACAGTTCCCTGTATCACCTTCAGGGAACCTGGCCGAAAGACCATAAGCCGGAAGCCGTTCTTGACGGGGAAAAACTTCCGGCTGCCATCAGTGCCCAGGAGCGTGTCAGCGCCCTGGAGCGCTTTAAAGATCTGGATCTGGTAAACGGGGAACGTGTGCAGATGGAAATAAAGCTTCCGGATCTGGAAGGCAAAAAGAAGCTTGTTGTCTATGCGGTAAAGGGCGGAAAACGTATCCAGTGGTTTGCTGTTTCCGCGGCGCAGCTTTACAGGAAGCAGGGAAAACCACAGTACTTTATCGAAAGTATTGAGGTGGAATCCGCAGAAAAAATCTGCCGTGTCCGTGGATGGGCAGCTTTTAACCGTCCCTTAACCATTCGTCTGGAAGACCGCAGCCGGAAGGAAATCCCCTGCGAGATCACCAGACTGAAACGGGTGGATGTGCAGAACCAGTACCAGGAAACAGAAATTGATGCGAAGAGCGGATTTTTCTTTGAATTCCATTATGACAATGTGAAGGAATTTTACATTGTATTTGAGGCCGGCAATGTGCGGACACTTCGTCTGGTGCATCTGCAGCCACAGAAGCGCCTTGCGGAGAAAGCCGCGGTATATTTCCGGAAGGGAAGCCGCTACATGAAACTTCACGGGGCAGCAGCCCTTACCGGAAAAGTTTTCGGAAAGGTAATGAACCGGAAAAACCGTCCTGTGGATTATTCCAAATGGATTGTGAAACATCTGCCGGATAAGGCGGAACTTGCGGAAGAGAGAAAAACAAAATTTTCCTGGAATCCCAAGTTCAGTATTGTGATCCCGCTTTACAAGACCCCGGAGAAATATCTCCAGCAGCTGGTGGATTCCATTGAGGCCCAGACTTACGGAAACTGGGAGCTTTGTCTTTCGGATGGAAGCGGAGTGGACTCTCCTCTTACCGATTATCTTGCCGGACTGGAAAAAAGTGATGAAAGAATCCGGGTGATCCGCAATGACCAGGCACTTCAGATCGCGGAGAATACCAATGCGGCTATGGAAGCGGCAACCGGAGATTTTATCGTGTTTGCAGATCATGATGATGAGATGACACCGGATGCCCTGTTCCAGTGCGTGAAGGCACTGAATGAAAATCCGGAGATCGAGGTCCTGTATTCAGACGAGGATAAGATGTCCATGGATGGCCATAAATTTTTCCAGCCTCATTTCAAACCGGACTTCAATATCGATCTTTTGTGTACAGTAAACTACATCTGCCATCTTTTTGTTGTAAAAAAAGAGATCGTGGATCAGATCGGAATGCTGAAGAAAGAATTCGACGGCGCACAGGATTACGATTTTGTATTCCGCTGCGTGGAAGCTGCGGGAAGAGAGAAGATCCATCATATCCCGAGGATCCTTTATCACTGGAGATGCCATGAGGATTCCACAGCAGAGAATCCGGAAAGCAAGATGTACGCCTTTGACGCAGGCGCACGTGCCATTAAAGCTCATTATGACAGGATCGGTGTTCCGGTAGAAATCGAGAAGGGCGAGTATCTTGGTCTTTACCGCACGAAATTCCTCTGGGAGGAAAAACCGCTGATCTCCATTATCATCCCGAACAAAGATCACATCGATGATCTGAAGAGATGTATTGATTCCATCGAAGAAAAAGCGACTTACCGCAATTATGAGTATGTGATCGTGGAGAACAACAGTACGGAAGATGAGACATTCGCTTATTATAAAGAGCTGGAAGCCTCCAATCCGAAGGCTCATGTGGTGTACTGGGATGGCATTTTCAATTATTCCGCCATCAACAATTTCGGTGCTTCTCATGCCAAAGGTGAGTATCTGCTTCTTCTCAACAACGATACGGAGATCATCAGTCCGGACTGTCTGGAACAGCTTCTGGGATACTGTATGAGACCGGATGTTGGAGCTGTGGGAGCGCGTCTCTATTATGAGGATGATACTGTGCAGCACGCAGGTGTGGTCATTGGTTTCGGCGGCATTGCGGGACACTGCTTTGTGCAGCAGAAGAGGGACGCTACGGGATACTGCCACAGGATCATCTGTGCCCAGGATTACAGTGCGGTGACAGCTGCCTGCATGATGGTAAAACGTGAGGCTTTTGACAAGGTTCACGGATTAAGCGAAGAATTCCAGGTTGCTTTTAATGATATTGATTTCTGCCTCCGTCTTGGAAAAGCCGGATATCTGGTTGTGTACAATCCTTATGCGGAGCTTTATCACTATGAGTCCAAATCCAGAGGTCTTGAGGATACGCCGGAGAAAGTGGCAAGATTTAACCGTGAGATCGCTTCCTTTGAGAAGCACTGGCCGGAAATCCTCCGTGACGGAGATCCTTACTATAACCCGAACCTTACACTGGAGAGTCAGGATTTCTCTCTGAAGCGGATATAGGAGGAACTGATCTTGGAAAAGAAAAAAATCTGGAAAGAAGAACGGTTTCAGGTGCTGGTTCTTGTCCTGGCAGCATTTCTGCTTTTGACTGCATGGGCATTCATGCAGCCGCTGGGAGCGGGCCCCGATGAAAAAATGCGCTACATGGTGGCACAGTATCTTCATAAACATCCGGGAAAACTTCCTCTCGGAGATGATCCTGCCATCCGGGATGCCACCTGGGGAATTTCCTATGCCTATTATCCCATTCTTTCCTATATGGTATCTGCTGTATTTATGGGAATTGTAGGTCTGTTCCATGCTTCTGCCGACGGACTTCTCCATGCGGCAAGAATGGCAGATGTGCTTTTTGTGACCGGATCTGTGTATTTCGTTGTGAAAGCATCCGGAAAGCTTTTCCCAAAAGAGGGAAGATGGCTGTTTGCGGCGCTGGCAGGTTTTATGCCACAGGCACTGTTTTTGGGAACTTATGTAAATACGGATTCCCTGGCACTTTTGTCTATGGGAATTATTCTGTATTCCTGGTCCTGCTATCTGGAAGAAGGAGACTGGAGTTTCAAAAACTCGATCCTGCTGGCTGTTGGCATGGCAGTCTGCGCATTGTCCTACTATAATGCCTACGGCTGGATCTTATGCAGCTTTCTGTTTTTCTGCCTGACAGTCCTTCTGTGCAGGGAAGAACCGGTAAAACAGAGAATCGCTTTTCTGTTTCGAAGAGGAATCGTGATCGCGGCAGTAACCCTTGTTTTATGTGGCTGGTGGTTTGTCCGGAACGCCATTCTTTATGACGGAGATTTTATCGGAAGAAAAGCCTGTGCAGAGTGTGCGGAGAAATATGCGGCCATTGATTACCGGCCGTCCAGATATCCAACACCGGAGAAACTGAAATGGACATGGAAGGATATTCTTCTGTATCAGGACCCGGGCTGGAACCATAACTGGTTACTGACAGTTCTGGTAAGTTTTATCGGAACTTTCGGACTGATGCAGATCTATATGCCTTATGGTGTGAGCAAGGCATATTTCCTGTTGTTCGGGATCGGTGGCCTTGGAGTATTGTCCATGCTGGGAATGTTTTATCCGAAGAAACGTACTGTCGTAAAAGAATGGAAAACATCAGGCACTGAAAAACTGAAGATAAAAACAGTGACTGTGTCCAATAAATGGGACAGAAAAGGAATCTTCCATCTGCTGATGATCCTTCTGATCCTGATCCCTGTGGGATTGTTCATGTATTATGTATATTACAGTGACAACCAGGCACAGGGACGTTACATCATGCCGGCACTGTATCCGGCCATGTATTTTGTGACAGCGGGCTGGAACTGTCTGCTGGAACGTTTTGTAAAAAAAGAAAATATCAGAATGTGGATCTACCGGGGCTTAAGTGCACTTCTGGTGGCTTCGCCGTTTTTGTGCTATATCTTCCTGGTGGTTCCGTTTTATCGCTGATTTTCCGAGGGGAAAATCGAAATTGACAATAAAAAAATCCCTCCTGTGTATCCGGATATGACCGGTACACAGGGGGGATTTTTTAACCAAATCAAGTAAGTCCCCTGCTTCAATCGCGAAAAGCAATAAGCAGTGGGTGGGGGACTTGCATATAAGATGTGATGCAGATCAGGAGCGGATAATCCTGATCATACGCCACAGAAGCAGGATCAGGATCAGGAGGCCGGCGCCGCCGATCACAAAATAAGGAATTGGAGAGCGGGATTCTGAGTAAGCTTTTGCGGCATCCATATTGTCATCATTTTCCTGAACCTCTGCGGTAGTGCTTTCTGTGGAGGTGTCTTCCACCACTGCAGTTCCCACCTGAGCTCCGCCAAAGGAATAGGTGCGGAGAATCTGGCCATCGGATTCCGTATCTTCCGTAGTAAGATCATCCGAAGTTGCACCGGACGGAACCATTACGGTACCTCCGGACAGAATGTGGAAATCTTCTTCCGAAAGATCCAGAAGCTGGAAATTGGCAAAACCGTAGTCCATAAGAGTAACCGCTTCATTGGCTGTCTGTCCGGTCGCTCCGTTCATAACAACGCAGATCAGTGTGGTGCTGTTGCGTTCAGCCGCAGTTACCAGGACGCTTCCGGAAGTAGTGGTAGTACTCTCACGTCCGCCGATACAGCCCTGGTAATAAGTGGCGGAAGTCGGATTTGTCATGGAAAAGGAACTGGTGAGGTTTCTGGCACCGCCGGAAACATTGGTGGCCGGTATGGTATAGGAAGTGGCTCCGGAAATTGTCCGGAAACTGTCATTGCTGATTGCTGCCTGCATGATCAGAGACAGGTCGTGGGCGGTGGTGTGCTGATTATCGTCCGGAAGACCGGTAGGATTGGTAAATACGGTATTGGTACAACCAAGTTCCTGGGCGCGGTCATTCATTTTCTGGACAAAAGCATCCACAGAACCGCCGATCTGTTCTGCAACCTGAAGGGCAATATCATTGGCAGAAGCCAGCATGATCGCATAGAGGCACTGCTCCATGGTAAAAACTTCTCCGAGCTGTGAGGAAATATGGGCGCCTCCGTCGGTGACACCGGATACACCGGTTTCTGTCATTGTCACCTGATCGGTTAACTGGCTGTTCTCCAGCGCCAGAAGGCAGGTCATGATCTTAACTGCGCCGGCAGGGGAGAGCGCGGTATCCATATCTTTGGCGTAGAGAATGGTATCGGAAGAATCTTCCATGACTACGGCAGATGCGGAAGTGATCTCAGGCCCCTGTGGCCATCCGCTGATGGAGTTGGTTGTAATACCGGATGTGGCGGCAGCAGCGGTTTCTTCTGTGGCGAAAACTGGAGTCTGGAACACCATGGAAGCTGAGATCCCAAAGGCCAGAAGCGCCGCGGTTATTCTTGATTTTTTCATAATATATGGTACTCCTGTATAAAAAATAATTCTTATGTAAGCAATACATACGTAAATGTTACTGTTCACTCCGTGACCAGCAACACGTAAGCACAGTATAACACACTTTCTCTCTTCCTTGCAAAAAAAATGCGGTAATGTTAAAATACGTTTATCAAATTGAGTAATACGGAGAAAATATATGAGTAAAGATGATTCCACAGGAAAGATTCAATGGGACAGGCTTGTGAAGAAGCTTTCTCCCTATACAGTACAAAAGGGCTTGAGATACCTGAAGCATTACGGACTGAAAGAATTCTGGATCAGGCTTCATGAACGCTTTGAGCCGGAAGAAGTTCCCTACGGACCGTGGTATGAGGCATACAGGCCAACCGAAGAGACTCTTGAGAAGCAGCGAAAGAGGAAATTTCCGGATGGCCCGCTGATCAGTATTGTAGTGCCTGCATATCTGACACCGGAGAGGTTCTTAAGACAGATGCTTGATTCTCTGCTTGCCCAGACATATCAGAACTGGGAACTCTGTCTCGCAAATGGCAGTCCGGAAGATCCGGATATGCAGCTTGTACTGAGATCCTATGCAGAGATGGATAAAAGGATCCGCTATGAAGATCTGAAGGAAAATCTCGGTATCGCTGAGAATACCAATGCAGCCTTTGCCATGGCAAGAGGAGATTTTATCGCACTTCTGGATCATGATGATCTGCTTGCACCCAATGCTCTGTATGAGATCGCAGCTGCACTGGAGGAACATCCGGAGGCAGATGTGATCTATACCGATGAAGATAAGGTCACAACAGATCTGTCCGAGCATTTTCAGCCACATCTGAAACCGGATTTTAACCTGGACCTTTTAAGATCCAACAATTATATCTGTCATTTTCTGGTTGTGAGACGTTCAGTTGTGCAGAAAGCCGGAGGTTTCCGCAGAGAATTTGACGGAGCGCAGGACTATGATTTTATTTTCCGCTGTGTGGAACAGGCACGTGAGGTCATCCATGTACCGGAGATCCTTTACCACTGGAGAACCCACAAATCCTCCACAGCGGATAACCCGGCAAGCAAGATGTATGCTTTTGAGGCAGGAAAGCGTGCCATTGAGGGAAATCTTGAACGAACCGGAACTCCGGGAACTGTGGAGCATACCCCGGATTTCGGATTTTACCGTGTGAAATATCCGGTGCAGGGGGAACCGCTGGTGTCCATTATCATCCCCAACCGGGAAGAAAAAGAAACCCTTCAGGCCTGCGTGGAATCCATTTTTGAAAAAACTGTCTATAAGAATTATGAGATCATTATCGTGGAGAATAACAGCGGTTCCGACGAGATCTTCCGTTACTACCGGAAGCTTTCTGAAGACCCGAGGATCCATCTGCTCCGCTGGAAAAAAGAATTCAATTATTCTGCCATCAATAATTTTGGCGTGCGCCATGCAAAGGGAGATTATCTGCTTTTCCTGAATAATGATGTGAAAGTGATCGATCCGGACTGGCTTTCGGAGATGCTTGGTGTCTGCCAGCGACAGGAAGTAGGAGCTGTCGGGGCCAAACTGATCTATCCGGATAATACCATCCAGCATGCAGGCTGTGTGGTGGGAATGGGCGGCATTGCGGGACATATGTTTGTAAATATGCCGGCAGAACGTACCGGATATCTGCATAAAGCATCCCTTCTGCAGGATATGAGCTGTGTGACAGCTGCCTGCATGATGATGAAAAAAAATGTTTTTCTGGAAGCAGGCGGCTTTACAGAAGAACTCGCGGTAGCATTTAATGATGTAGATCTCTGCCTGAAAGTGAGAAGCCACGGCCATCTGATCGTCTATGATCCGTACGTGAAACTTTATCATTATGAGTCCAAATCCAGAGGTGCGGAGGACAGTGAGGAAAAAGTCCGTCGATTCCAGTCGGAAATCGAATATATCCGTTCTCACTGGATAGACATCCTCAAAAACGGAGATCCGTACTATAACAAAAATCTTTCTCTGTCAAAATGGAATTATTCCCTGAAGCCTCTTCCGGGAATGGGAAAGAAGAAGGGATGAACCAATGCAGGAAGTATCAGTAGTCATACCGAATTTTAACGGGATGGCATATCTGGATGGTGTGCTTTCAAGTCTTGAGAGACAGACCATCCGCAATTTTGAGGTTATACTGGTGGACAATGGGTCCACAGACGGCAGCTGTGCTTTTGTTTCTGCGGAATATCCGTGGGTCCACATGATCCAGCTTCCGGAAAACTATGGATTCAGCAGGGCTGTGAATGAGGGAATTCATGCGGCACGCTCTCCGTATGTACTGCTTCTGAATAATGACACGGAAGCAGAACCGGATTTTCTGGAAGAGATGGTAGCGGCCCTCAGAAGACATAAAAAAGCTTTTTCCTGCCAGGCAAAAATGATCCAGCTTCATGACCATGACAAGATGGACGATGCGGGAAATTATTACTGTGCACTGGGATGGGCGTTTGCCAGAGGGAAAGATAAGGATATTAACCATTACGATAAAGAGCAGAAGATTTTTTCCGCCTGCGCGGGAGCTGCCATTTACAGAAAAAAAATCATCGACCGGATCGGAGATTTTGATGAAGAGCATTTTGCCTATCTGGAGGATCTGGATATCGGTTATCGCGCCCGGATCTTTGGGTATCAGAACTGGTATGCTCCAAAGGCGAAAGTTTATCATGTGGGAAGCGGAACAAGCGGTTCCAGATATAATCAGTTTAAGATCCGGTATTCATCCAGAAATAATATTTACCTTATTTACAAGAACATGCCGTTCTTTCAGATCGTTCTGAACCTTCCATTTCTGCTTGTCGGATTCGGGGCAAAAATCCTGTTTTTTGCGTCAAAAGGCTTTGGCAGGGAGTATCTGGCAGGAATTAAAAATGGCTTCCAGATCAGCCGGAAGAACAGGAAAGTAAAGTTTTCCATGAGGAATTTTCCACGTTATATCCAGCTGCAGGTTGAGCTCTGGATCAACATTTTTAGGCGATTTGCCGGTTAAAACTCCATATTTTCACAGAAATTTTATATTTCGGAGGGAAGATTTTGTTGCTTTTGGGATGCATCTATTATAAGATAAAAGCAATGAACTTAAATGAGGTGACGGAAATTGATTAAAGATAACCAGAAAAATTTCAGTCGTCTCCATATGCTGATCGATGTATTTGTGATCGCAGCCTCTTATGCGCTGGCGTGGCTGATTCGTTTCCAGGGAATATTTGAACATTCCGCAGTTCAGTCCAAGACCGTTCAGGAATATATGTTTATGCTGATCTTTATCATTCCTGGATATGTGCTTTTATATCAGGCATTTGATCTTTATACACCGATGCGAATGCAGGGGCGTCGTCTCGTGCTTGCCGGAATCGTGAAGGCAAACGCGTTAGGGCTCCTTATCATCATGTTTGCACTTTATAATTTTAAAGAACTGGATTATTCCCGTCTTACACTGGTTTCCTTCTGTTTTATCAATATTGTCCTGGAATGGCTTGTACGCATGTTTGTGTTTTACATTCTCCGGGACATGCGGAAGAAAGGAATGAACCAGAAACAGGTGCTGCTGGTTGGATACAGCCGTGCCGCTGAGGAATATGTGGACAGGATCCTGCAGAATCCGCAATGGGGATATGTGATCAGGGGCATACTGGATGACAATGTGCCGGCAGGCACTACCTATAAAGGAGTCAAGGTGATCGGGCGTATTGCCAATCTGATGATCATCCTTCCATCCAGCCGACTGGATGAGATAGCTATTACCCTGGGCTTAAGTGAGTATTATCGTCTGGAAGAGATTGTTGCACTCTGCGAGAAATCAGGAGTACACACGAAATTTATTCCGGATTATAATAATATTATTCCGACCAAACCGTATACAGAAGACATTCTCGGACTTCCGGTGATCAATATCCGGTATGTGCCGTTGAGCAATACGTTTAATGCAATGATCAAGAGGACGATGGATGTGATCGGTTCTTCGATCGCGATCATTGTTTCATCGCCGGTGATGCTGATCCTGTGTATCCTGATCAAGCTGACCTCTCCTGGTCCGCTGATCTATAAACAGGAACGTGTTGGCCTTCATAATCAGACTTTCCGGATGTATAAATTCCGTTCCATGGAGATCCAGAAGGAGTCCGAAGAAAAGAAAGCATGGACTGTAAAAAACGATCCACGTGTCACCGGAATCGGAAAATTCATGCGTCATACCAGTCTGGATGAACTTCCACAGCTTTTCAATATCCTGAAAGGGGAGATGAGCCTTGTGGGACCGAGACCGGAGAGACCGTTTTTTGTAGAGAAGTTTCGTGAGGAAATACCGCGGTATATGGTGAAACATCAGGTGCGTCCGGGCCTTACCGGATGGGCACAGGTAAATGGTTACCGTGGAGACACTTCTATCAGGAAGAGGATCGAATGTGATCTGTACTATATCGAAAACTGGTCAGTAGGATTCGATATCAAGATCATGTTCCTCACCATATTTAAAGGCTTTATCAACAAGAATGCATACTAAAAAGGGGAAAAGGAAAAGATGTCAAAACCTCGGAAAAAAAGAAGAAAAGTTCTGTTTATCCTGGAAATTATCGTACTGCTCCTGTTTATAGGAGGCTTATATGTTTACGGTCAGATCTCAGCCAAGCTGGACAAGATCGATATTCAGGAAACAGATCTTCAGGAACAGGATATCGTAACCAATGACCAGGCACCGCAGATGACGGGTTATACCACATATGCACTGTTCGGACTGGACCACAGAAGCAGGAATGAGAAGCTGAACACAGAGAACAGTGATACCATCATCATTGCAAGTATCAACAACGACACGAAGGCAGTCAAGCTGGTATCTGTTTACCGAGACACACTTCTCAATGTGAAAGATGATACCTATTCCAAAGCCAATGCAGCATATGCCCTTGGCGGACCGGCACAGGCAGTTAATATGCTGAACACAAACCTGGATCTTAATATTACAGATTACGTATCCATTGATTTTGACGCACTGGTAACAGTAGTAGACTGTCTGGGAGGACTGGATATCCCGCTTTCCTATGCGGAGATCGTTCATATGAACAACTACTGCGTGGAAACTGCGGAAGAGACTGGCAAGAGTTATACACCGGTAGAGCTGCCGGAGCCGAAGCCGGAAGATCAGGAAGCGATTGTCGGAACCTATCATCTGAATGGTGTACAGGCTACTTCCTACTGCCGTATCCGTTATACGGCAAGCCTGGATATGGGACGTACAGAGAGACAGAGAAGAGTTATCCAGATGATCGTTGACAAGGCAAAAAAAGCCGGCCTTTCCACAATCTTTGATATCATGGATCAGGTTTTCCCGATGGTCAAAACATCTGTTTCCAAGACAGAGATCCTGAAGCTGATCCCGGCAATGATCGGATACAGCATTGATGAAACAACGGGATTCCCGCAGGACTATAAATTTGCTACAGTTAAGGGCAGTGTCATTGTACCGACAACTCTGGATTCCAATGTACTGAAGCTGCATCAGTTCCTGTACGGAAATACAAATTATACACCGACACAGGATGTACTGAACAAAAATGCGCAGATCGCTGCGATTGTAGGCGGTGGACAGGTACAGGATACAGCGCCTGCGGTAACGGACGCTCCGAATACAACAACGGATGATTCGTATACCTGGGAGGGAAGTACAGACACTTCTGCCGATTACAGCTACGATGACACGGATTACGGCAATGACACCAGCGATGATACGGATTATTCCGGTGGTGGAGACGATTCGAATACAGATTATTCCGGCGGCGGAGACGATTCAGGAAACGACGATTCCGGTGCAGGAGATACTGGCGATGATACGTCTGGAGGCGGAGATGAATCCGGCGGAGATGAATCCGGCGGAGATGACGCTGGGGGAGATGCTGGCGGCGGAGATGACGGCGCAGGAGCTGACGATCTCTCAGACGGAGAATAAAAAATTAAAATAATCAACCAGCAGAAGGGACCATCCGGTGAGGGTGGTCCTTTCTGGACAGGAGAGAATTATGAATGCAGTAAAAACAGATGTGATCATACCGGCATATCACCCGGGAGAAGAATTTGACAAACTTCTGGAGCGCCTCAGCGCACAGAAATATCCTGTCAATAAGATCATAGTTATGAATACAGAGAAAAAATTCTGGAGAGAAAACTGGGAACAGAAGTATCCGCTGGTGGAAGTCCACCATCTTACAAAACAGGAATTTGATCATGGTGCAACAAGAAGAAGGGGAGCAGAGCTTTCGGATGCGGAGATCCTCATATTTATGACTCAGGACGCATTACCGGCAGACAGAAATCTGGTTGGAAATCTTGTTCAGGCTGTTGCCGGGAATGAAAAGACAGGAGCGGCCTATGCACGACAGCTTCCAAAAAATGACTGCGGTTTCCTTGAAAAATATACCCGTTCGTTTAATTATCCGGAGCAGTCCTGCCTTAAAACAGAAAAAGATGTAGAGACCAGAGGAATCAAGACATATTTTTGCTCAAATGTCTGTGCAGCATACGATCACAGGATCTACAATGAGATCGGCGGATTTCCGGAACATGCTATTTTTAATGAAGATATGATCTATGCAGGCTGGATGGTAAAAAAAGGTTATGCGGTTGCTTATGCAGCAGAGGCTAAGGTTTATCACTCTCATAATTACAGCTGCAGCCAGCAGTTTCACAGAAATTTTGATCTTGGCGTTTCCCAGGCAGAGCATCCGGAAGTTTTTGAAGGAGTTCCGTCTGAGGGGGAGGGAGTGCGCCTGGTAAAAAAGAGCCTGTCTTATCTTCTGAAAACCGGACATATCTGGATGATCCCCGGACTGTTTTTTCAGAGTGCTTCCAAGTATGCCGGATATTTCCTCGGAAAAAGATATCAGAAACTTCCTGAAAGACTGATCCTGTTTTGTACTATGAGTCCGGAATACTGGAAAAAACAGAAATGATCAGGAAGAATCAGCGGGTCACGCTTTTTTAAAGGATATATCACAGTTTGAACACAATTGCCTGTTAAACTGTTTTTATAAAGCAGATGGCATAAGAAAAATTTGAGAAGGGAGCACCAGGGTCATGAGTGAAGAAAACAGATGGGATGAAGATCTGCCAGAGGTAAACGAAAATGTTCCAACAGAAGAGAAACCTCTGGATACTTTTGGAAATACAGATACCGGCAGTGCTGCAGATAACAGTACTGAAAATATAGATATTGCACAGAAACCAATGGCTCATCCATATTCCGCAGGCCGGAGAATGCAGGAGAACGGTTACGGAAATGGAACAAACAGCAGCAATTTTCAGAATAATACCAGTTTTCAGGAAAAACCGAAATATGCACATTATGAAGTGCATCAGCCGCAGGCAGGAAATTATGCGGGAGGAAGTATTCCACCGAAGAAACCTCATAAACCGAAGACAGCTCATGGAGGCGGGAACGGCGGCTTTGGAAAGAAGGCTGCAACAGCCGTTGCCCTGGCAGTGATCTTTGGACTGGTGGCAGGTGCTGTTTTTCAGGGAGTAAATATTGCGGCAGATAAATACAGAGATAATAACAGCAGCAGTACACAGATCGGAAAAACAGAAACTGTTACCGGTACAGAAAAAAGCACAGATGGCAGTTCCACAGAATCCAGTGTGAAAAGCATCGTAGCAGAGAGCGGAACAGTAGCCGGAGTTGCACAGGCGACGATGTCCTCGATCGTTGCGATCACTTCTGTCAGTGTACAGGAGATCCCGAGCTTTTTCGGATATGGAACAAGACAGTATCAGAGTGCGGGAAGCGGTTCCGGAATCATTGTAGGTGAGAATGACAGTGAACTTCTGATCGCAACGAATAATCATGTGGTATCCGGCGCAACAACACTTACCGTATGTTTTGCAGGCGGAGATGTAGTCGGTGCGGAAGAAGAGACACAGGCGATGGCCAGTGGCGACAGTATTACAGACAGTTCAGATAGCAGTGTGGATGTGAATAATGCGGTATCAGCCAAGATCAAGGGAACAGACGAAGAGAACGATCTGGCAGTAATTGCTGTAGAGAAGTCCGATATTCCGGAAGAGACGATGAATGAGATCAAGATCGCACAGATGGGAAGTTCCGACGATCTTGTAGTAGGTGAGCAGGTAGTTGCGATTGGTAATGCTCTGGGTTATGGCCAGTCAGTCACTTCCGGATGGGTAAGTGCCCTGAACCGTACCATCAGCACAGAGGATGGTGATACCAGTGGACTGATCCAGACAGATGCGGCTATCAATCCCGGAAACAGTGGTGGTGCGCTTCTGAACATGAAAGGCGAAGTGATCGGGATCAATGCGGCCAAATACGCAGACAGTCAGGTGGAGGGAATGGGATATGCAATTCCGATATCCAAAGCAGAACCGATCCTGGAAGAGCTGATGAACCGCGAAACACGTGATAAAATAGAAGACACTTCAAAAGTTGGTTATATGGGAATCAAAGCTGCGGACCTTACAACAGAGGCGATCCAGATGTACAATATGCCGGCAGGAGCATTTCTTACAGAAGTTACACCAGGTGGTGCGGCAGATAAAGCCGGGATCAAAAAAGGTGATATCGTTGTAAAACTGGATGGGCAGAAGGTAAGCGGCAAGAATGATCTGGTGGATAAACTTCAGTATTACGAATCAGGCGAAACCGTGGAAGTGGTAATTGCAAGAGCAAATAACGGAGAATATAAAGAAGAAACCGTAGAAGTCACTCTTGGAAGCAAGCCGGCTTCTGACAACTGAAAAAAGTGACAACTGAAAACAGAAATCTGGACAGGGAGCTGCGTTTTTTGCGGCTCCCTGTTTTATAAAAACTTAATTTGATACGTCGGGATTATGTGGTATAATATGCATTATGACACAAGACGGAAAACGAAACCGGCTTCCGTCTTATAAAAACCAGAAAGGAAATGTTATGGCAGATCAGTTTGATAATAATAAAGACAATGACCAGGAGCAGAAATACGAGAAATTCTGCTTTTTATGCCGCAGACCGGAGAGTCAGGCAGGGAAGATGATCGACCTTCCCAATAATATACATATCTGTGCAGACTGTATGCAGAAGAGCTTTGATACTATGAATACACAGATGAGCAATGGAAATTATTCCGATCTTTTTAACATGCCAAATGTGAGCATGATCGATCTTAGCAGTCTTCAGAATCCGGGAAATCAGGCGAAGAAGATCAAGAAGAAATCTGAAACCCCGAGGCCGGTGATCGATCTTAAAGATATCCCGGCACCGCATAAGATCAAGGCAACGCTGGATGAATATGTGATCGGACAGGAATATGCCAAGAAAGTAATGTCCGTAGGTGTATATAATCATTATAAGAGAGTTGCTACGGACACCATGGATGATATTGAGATCGAGAAATCCAATATGCTGATGATCGGACCGACAGGATGTGGTAAGACTTATCTGGTAAAAATGCTTGCCAAACTCCTTCAGGTGCCGTTGGCTATTGCAGATGCCACCTCTCTTACAGAGGCAGGATATATTGGTGATGATATCGAGAGCGTGGTATCCAAGCTTCTTGCAGCAGCAGATAATGATGTGGAGAAAGCAGAGCACGGAATCATCTTTATCGATGAGATCGACAAGATTGCCAAGAAGAAGAACACCAATCAGAGAGATGTCAGTGGTGAGGCTGTGCAGCAGGGACTTCTGAAACTTCTGGAGGGAAGTGAGGTCGAGGTGCCGGTAGGTGCTACCAGCAAGAACGCAATGGTCCCGATGGTGACTGTAAATACAAGAAATATCCTGTTTATCTGCGGCGGTGCTTTCCCGGATCTTGAGAATATCATCAAGGAGAGACTGAACAAGCAGGCTTCTATCGGATTTTACGCAGATCTGAAGGATAAATATGACAATGATCCTCATGTACTGGAGAAGGTAACTGTAGATGATCTCCGTGCATTTGGAATGATCCCGGAGTTTATCGGACGTCTTCCGATCATCTTTACACTGAATGGACTGACAGAAGACATGCTTGTGAAGATCCTCAAGGAGCCGAAGAATGCCATCCTGAAACAGTACCAGAAACTTCTGGCGCTGGATGAAGTAAAGCTTGAGTTTGAGGACGGAGCACTTCATGCTATTGCACGTAAGGCACTGGAGCGTCACACAGGCGCCAGAGCACTTCGTGCGATTCTGGAAGAGTATATGCTGGACATTATGTACGAGATCCCGAAGGATGATAATATCGGTGAGGTAGTGATCACAGAAGGATACATCCAGGGAAATGGCGGACCGAAGATCCTGATGCGTGGTCAGGAAACTCCGCTGCTGGAAGGATAAAGATAACACAGGAAGCAAATAAAAAGGAGCGTGACAGATATGGCGAAGAGCAGTTTTTGGGATGATCTTGGAAATGCACTGACACGGAAAGCGAAGGGCCTCAGTTCCAAGGCGGAGAATCTCTATGAGATCCAGAAGATCCGCAATAAACTTTCTGCACAGGAGCGTATGACAGAAAAACTGATGATGGACATCGGAAAAATGATCTACACCCGTTATGAACACGGAGAAGCTGTTGACGGAGAAGTGGGAGCAATCTGCGAGGAGATCAGCCAGCACATGCTGGAGGCGGATCACTTCCGGGATGCCATTGCAGCCAGCAAGGGCGAGAAGTTCTGTCCGGCCTGCCATAAGGCAGTAATGAGAGAAGCAAGTTTCTGCCCTTACTGCGGCGCCGCGTGTCCGACAGCAGAACTGGAAGAAAAAGCCACTGACGTGATCGAGCAGGCAGAGGAAGAACTGAAAGACGCAGCAGATGCAGAAGTTACGGAAGCAGAGGAAGTAACAGAGGCAGCAGAAGAAACAGAAACACCGGAGAAGGAAGTATCCGGAAGAGAAACGGAAACGATGAAGACTGAAGAAGCCGCTCCGGAAGCAGAGACTTCGGAAGAAACAGATACGCAGGAAGTGGTGGAAGAAGCAGAAGAAACTGCAACAGAATCTGAAGAAAAAACGGAATAAATATTTGAGATGTGGCAGGCTCCTGAGAGAAAGGGAGCCTGTTGCTGTATTTTTTACAGGGAAAGGAAACGAAAACACATGGAAAATACTTGCCTTCAATATGAGAACAGTCTCACAAGACAGGCAGAAGAATCAATGGATATATGGACGAAAGAACTGGCAGATATGAGTGAAGAACTGATGAACGATCCGATGGCTGTTGTCAGGAGCCTGAACGATGCCAGAAATCTCTGTACAGCCGGATTTTTGATGAGAAGGCAGATACAGGCATCTTTTTCTGAACTTTTGCGTGATGCTTCCGAAGAAACAGGGGAATCCTATGAAGATCTGACCGTAAATAACAATGTCCCATGGCCGGAGAAATTTCTTAAGAATCTGAGTTCCAGGCTGGAAAAATATATGTTAAAGGAACAGAACGAGGTAGTGAAGGCAATCGAATGGTTTCAATGGCTCAGTGACAAAAAATATCCCAGAAAAAGAGAACTTGCGGTAAAACTGTCTTTCCTTTTAAATATGGATGATTATACTACGACAAAATTTCTCCTTGCCTGTGGACACGAACCGTTCAGCGTAAGAAATCCGCTGGACTGTATCTGCCTGTTCTGTAAAATGCTGCGTCCCCAGGGTGACTGGACTAAAGTTAAAAGCATACTCAAAAAATATGAACAGAACAGACCACAGGATGCAGAAGATGCCGGGAAAACGCAGACTGTGGGAAATATCGGCATGACCAGAATGATCAGTAACCAGATACCGGAACTGGCCGGTATCAGTGTTCCGGAATCTGAGCGGGAAGATATGGAAGACAAACTGATCGAATATATGTATTCTGTAGATCCAGAGTTTACCAGACGAAAAATCCTCGTGAAGAAAGATAAAAAAACGAAAAAAGTGGTATCGGATAATCTTTCTGTTTACTATTCCGGATACTCCCTGCAGCGAAGAAAAGACCTGATGGAACTGACACGCTATCTTGTAAAACTGTATCCAACTTACGATTACTGGGCATATCACAAAGGTGACCGCAGAAACGATGCAGTCGGAAAGGTTTCAAATTCCGGAGATAACCAGGTTAAAGTTGAGATCGCGGAAGATGGTTATCCGGATATGGGAAGTCTGGCCAGGGCATTTATGTGTGCTCATGGCTGGCAGTTTGCAGAACCCGGGGAGTTTGGCCTGCCATCACATGGAAGTCTGAAGACGAAACATGACAATATACCATTTAATAAAGAAATTTATCTTGTGTGTAAGGCTTATGAGAGAAGCAACCGTCTGGGAGCAATCAGACGCTTTGTGGAAAAACCGGACAATGCGGCCATTGTTGAACGTAAAGATATACTGTTGCTTGCGTATCTTTTTATTTCCGGATATTCAAGAAATGAAAATGAAGATTTACGGAATGAACTTTATGAAATGGCAGAAGCAAACGAAGAAAAACATTTTTCTGAAAATATGGAAAACATTCTCGGGCAGCTGGAAGATGTTGTTGACAGCTGGGATGAATACGAAAAAATAGAAGGTTATATCAGCTGCATCAATGGATTTCTGATGATGTTTTCTTTTGAACCACTGTATCCGCCATTTCCTCTGGACCGGTTTGTTCTTTATGCGCTTGTGGCGGAGGAGATAGGAACACCGGGGCTGTCATGGGATGGAAAAACCGAGAATTTAAGTGATATGTGGCTGGAATCCGGATATGGAAACGTAGAAGAAGTGTGAATGAGAAAAAGGAAAAAACAATGCGAAAAGTACTGCAGGAAGGAACATGGATCCGTTTATCCCAGGGTGAACTGTATAAAATTACCGGAAAACCTATCGGAGAAGGCGGCGGAAGTATTGTATACCCATGTAAAAAAATATCTTATCTTGATGGGAAAATTACAGTCAGTGAAATTGACTATGCGTTAAAAGAGTGTTTTCCGCTGTCAGCTGCGTTTGTTTTTGAGAGAAGAGAAGATGGTGAGATCGTATCTGCGTCAGAAGATCCGGCATCCGTCCGTTATCTGGATTCTGTCAAAAAAATGCAGATGCAGGAGCAGGAGATAACAGGGAAAATTTACAATACCGCTGCCAGAACGATTCCCGTCATCAGCGCTTCCGGGGAAGTTGAGCTCTCTTTTGATGAGGGACATACTTTTCATCTGGTAAATAACACTGTTACAATCATGACATCACTGGAATCCAAAGGAAAAGCACTGAAATCTTATCTTTCCCAGGGAGAAAAATTTTCGGTTATCCAGGCATTTCAGATCATAAAACAGGTATTATTCGCGGTGAAAGAAGTTCATGAAGCAGGTTTTCTCCATCTGGATATCCAGGACGGAAATGTATTTATAAAAGGAAGCCTCTCAGAGGAAGATAATCTGGTTTCTCTGGTGGATTTTGGAGCGGCGAGACCTGTCTGTGAGGATGGATTATGTCCTGCGATCCGTGACAGGGCATTGTTTTCCACCATCGGATTTGAGTCTCCGGAGATTGTCGGGAGAAATGATGGAACTCTGAGGCTGGGAGCAGAATCGGATTTGTACAGCGTGGGATATCTGCTTCTTCTGATGCTGACCGGAAAGAGATACACTCAGAGGGAGCTTGACTCCGCGAATATCGGCCTGTATCTCTCAAAAAGAAAACTGAAAAAGCTGAACTGTCCGGCTCATATGGCAGATAAAGTCCATCAGATCATTTCGAAAGCGTTAAAGAAGACACCGGAGGACCGATATCATTCCTGTGAAGAAATGCTGGCAGATGTATCAGATCTTCTTCATGCGCTGCAACCATATAAGAGCGACCTTTCCCAGGTTGTATATGATGCGTTTATCTGCTATCGCCATGGGGAAACAGACAGCCAGGCTGCAAAAATACTTCAGCAGAAACTGGAACATTTCTACATTCCGTGGATGCGTAAAAATAAAATAAAAAAGATCAGACGGGTTTTTATGGACGAAGGGGAACTGTCATCCTGTTCTGATTTTGGGCTCCAGATCCGGGAAGCACTGAAAAATTCGGGATGGTTGATCGTGATCTGCTCTTCTGAAACCAAAGATTCCCCCTGGGTTAATCTGGAAATAAAAACATTTCTTGAATTTCATGACAGATCCAGGATACTTGCCGTAGTAACAGAGGGAGAACCGGAAGATGTTTTCCCAAAGGAACTGCTGGGCAGTGACAGGACTGCAGAGGTCCTTGCGGCCGATGCAAGAGGGGAAACACCGGAACAGGTGCTCCGAAATGTAAAGAAAAACGTACTGTTAAAGATTGCGGCTCCAATCTTAGGAACCACATATGATTCCCTGAAACAGAGGCAGAGAAATTATATCATAAAGAAATATGCAGTCATTGGATCTCTGGCTGTGCTGATGGCAAATGCTTTTTTCCTGTTTGCCATGGACAGAAACCACAGGATCGAAGAACAGAACCGGCGGATTATGGAAAACCGGGCGGAGGATCAGGTGGCTCTGTCTGCGGAACTTCTGAAGGAAGGAAACCGGGAAGAAGCGTTACAGGCTGCTCTGGAAGCACAGGAAGAAGGGGATACACCAGTGATCCCGGAAGAGATCTATGCATTGAATTCTGCCCTGTACAGTTATCATCATGAAGGAAACGTAGAAGGTTTCCGGCCGGACAGACAGGTGGAACTGGAAAATAATACAACGGATATCGGTGAAAGCAGTCCGGATGGAAAGGTGTTTTTCTGTCTGGATGAATCGGGAATCGCATATTTTTACAATATGGAAGACTGGTCTTTGAAGTGGAAGTGTAAACTGGAGGAGGAAACTTCTGCATTTATAGATGGAAAGTTTGTTTCTGAGGGAAAAATATTGTTGTTTTCACAGAACACAGCGTACTACACAGACATCGAACAGCAGAAATGTATAAAAAGGATTCCGTTAAAAGAAGAGGACAACATGCTGGAAACTCCGGTCTGGGCACTTCATGATGGAATGCTTGTATTTGGCTGCGAGTCTCTGGATGGAGTTTATGTGTATCGGTATGACCTGAACCAGGACAGCATGGAAAAGATCAGACTGACTGTGGATGCAATGGATCATATAACTTCCATCGCAATTTCTCCGGACGGAAATACTCTGGCAGTCAGCTGGGTTGATTATGCTTCCGGGGATATCTGGGACGGAGGCATTCAGACGGTTGATCTGAATACCGGAAAACAGACAACACTGGAAGCTAATCATGTTTCCGTGATCCGTTTTATCAGTAATTCGGAATTCCTTACCATAGAATGTGAGAACGTGCCTTTTGGAAGTGGTGGAATCGATGATAAAAAAAGATACCGTGAAGCAATATATCAGATGGAAAAGGGAAGCGTGTGGGAAAATACGACCCATTATCTGCGGACACAGTATGAAGATTCTCTGTATGCAGATGCAGCAGTATATGAAAATTTTCAGTTTGACAGTGAAAAAAAGGCAGACGTGATCTTGGTCAACCTGGGTACACATCTGATGATCATTGACAGGAATACATATAACATATTATGTGAAGAAGATTTTTCATATCCAATCGTGAAACTGGCAGTGTATAATGAAAGTACAGTGCTGCTTGGCCTTGCGGACGGAAGTGTGGAACGGTTCTGGATGGATGATCGTCAGAAGATTTTTTCCGCGGAAGACAGTTCTGTTGGCGGTTTTTTATATGATGCGAATAAAAAAGTGATCATTCAGATGAAGGACGGGACGCCGTTTCTGGTCATTTCTCAGATCGCGCAGGATACATCCATGAAGCCGGCAGAGACACAGGATATAAAAAAGAAAATTCAGACAGAAAAAACTGTGGAGAAGACGACAGAAGGAACACGGGTTCAGGGAGCGTCAACAAAGCGTTTTGCAGTCATAAATGATACATCGATCGATGTGTATGACGGAGAGAAGAAAGAGCCGTTTTTTACGATTTCCCGCAATGGGGCAGAGGAACCACTGGTGGCATTTTTTAAAGAAGATGAACAGCTGGTGGTATACTGCGACAGAAAAGTTACGATCTGGGATCTTGCTTCCGGAAAAAATATCGCCACACAGGTGGTGGATATGGATTCTGCACAGAAAACAGATATTTTGGCAGATCCGAAAGGCAGATATCTGGCGCTGTATACAAGAGAGGGCCAGGTAAGCGTCCATTCCCTTGCCGGATGGCTGGAAAGAGTACTGAATATCTATTCTGTGGATGAAAATTCTCAGCTGCACCCGTATGCGGATATTCCTTATGCTTATGTGGATCTTGAGAAAGAGATGATATATGCGCTGGGACGGGATGACGACAGATATTATGGTATTTCTTTCTACGGGTACAGAGAGCTGAGGGAGAAAGCGGAGCAGATCCTGGGGGACAGAAAAGAGAAAACGGTGGATATCACATATATTTTCGGATGATTTTGCAAAAATGTCCGGGGCACTGACGTCATTGCCTGGAACAGGGAGCATCTAACTCACAGAGCACATAGCTCATATCATCAAAATTTCTGGTGTTTATCATTTTCTGATTCAGGAGATCCTGATTCTGCACAGAAAAGATACCGGAAGTGAGTGGCGCGTTCAGGCCGTTCATTCCATCGGATAAGAGGATGATCCTTCTGGCACCAGGTTTTGTCCAGCGATAAAAGCGCAGGTAATAAAAAAGCGGGCAGTTCATGGTCAGATAGGTTGAATTTGGCTGATCTCCTCTCTGAGGAGAAGAGACAGTCTTAAGGAGATCACTGCTGCCAACGTTCCACAAGATGCTGCCGTCTCCCAGATGAACACCGACAAATCTGCCGTCATTGTCTATGGAAATGGCAAGCATGGTTGTTGCCAGCAGCCGGGGATCGATCTGCATTTCTTTTGCCATTTTTTTTAATTCAGTGTCCACAGTCCTGGTCAGCTGCATCCGGATATCGGGAAGGGCACCATGAAGATACTGTTCGAAATTAAGATGAAGATTTCCGGCCAGAGTACTGGCAGCTACACTGGCCGCAATGCCACCATAGGGGCTGCTTCCAGCCCCGTCGCATAAAACTATGGTTGTCTGTGTGGCATCGGAAAGTATTCTGATCTGATCCTGACACCGGCTGATGTCAAATCCGTGGCATTTTCCGGCAGTGCGGAAAGATCGAACATGTATCATAGGAAATGTCCTTTCAACGCATTGGTGGACGGTTTTCTTTCTGGAAGGAGAGAATGGTGATTCCCTGGTAGCGAAGGATTCCGATATCGCCTGCAGAAAAAAATACTTTACGTGGTTCGAAAGTTCTGAGTTTTAAACGTTCTCCGTTTTCGAATTCTACAAGATACCATCCAACGAAGAGAGTATCTGTGATTTTTTCAAGGATTTTTGCACGTGTTGCGAAGACAGGTTTGTTTTTATCGGATTTTTTTATAAAATAGAAAATAGTCCAGACTAAAATAGCAAAACCAGCCATTATAATAAAAAATGTTGTGAAAGCGCCAAAAAGTGCATCGTAATCATAAGTATTAAATCTAATTGTCATTATTTTTTCCTCCTGTTGTAAATATGAATGAAGTTAACCTGTATCGGTGTCTGAGATTTATGGCTTCATGATCAGGTCCTCCTTTTGTTTTGGAAATGTGTTGTTCTTTGAACTGACTACATCATAGCGAAAATGGGAGAGGACCCGGGTTTTACTTTTTTCCTGGTATTTTGTGGAGGAAAAATGGAAAAAATAAAAGAGCTGCTGCCTTCCGGATGAAAGTTCCTCCGGGAAGCAACAGCTCCTTTTGATTTTGGATAAAATAAAAAAGAATGCAGGAAATGGGACTTGAACCCACACGATCTTGCGACCACAGGCACCTGAAGCCTGCGCGTCTGCCAATTCCGCCATTCCTGCATTTTGTCAACCGGCTTACTTCGCTTTGTTTAGCTCCGTTCGTCGACTGCTCACTTATAATAACCCAGGAACTAAAGAATGTCAATAGAAAAATTCAAAAAAATTAAAAAAATTCAAAAAAAATATTTTAAGTTAGTTTTATACATTTTTTTTGCATATGGTGTTGAAAAATGACGATTCCTGTGATACAATTTTGAAGATTTAGGATAAAATAAGAGAACAAAGAAAGGGAGATTGTATGAAAGCATTTCTGATATTGGAAGATGGCCATGTATTTACAGGAACTAGCATTGGTTCTGCAAGGGAAGTCATCAGTGAAATTGTCTTTAACACTTCCATGACCGGTTATCTGGAAGTAATGACAGATCCTTCTTACGCAGGACAGGCGGTGTGTATGACATATCCGCTGATCGGAAACTACGGAATCTGTTATGATGACCAGGAATCAAGGAAGCCGTGGATTGACGGATTTATTGTACGCGAATTATCACGAGTTCCCAGCAACTTCAGAAGCGTAGACACCATTCAGCATTTTCTGAGCAAAAACGACATTCCGGGAATCGCAGGAATTGATACCAGAGCACTGACTAAGATCCTTCGTGAGAAGGGAACTATGAACGGAATGATCACAGTTGACGAGAACTATGACCTGGATACAATCATCCCCAGATTAAAAGCATATACAACAGGAAAAGTAGTAGAGAAGGTTTCCTGCCGTGAGAAAGAAGTGCTTAAGGGGAACGGACCGAAGGTTGCGCTTCTTGATCTGGGCGCCAAGAGAAACATCGCACGCTCACTGAATGAGAGAGGATGCCAGGTTACCATTTACCCGGCTCTGACACCGGCAGAAGAGATCCTTGGAGACAATCCGGACGGCATCATGCTCAGCAACGGCCCTGGAGATCCGAAGGAATGCACTTCTATTATTAAAGAAATCAAGAAACTCTATGACTCCGATGTGCCGATCTTTGCCATCTGTCTTGGACATCAGCTTATGGCTCTTGCAACAGGCGGAGATACCCATAAGATGAAATACGGTCACAGAGGTGGAAACCATCCGGTCAAAGACCTGGAGACAGGAAGAGTTTATATTTCTTCTCAGAACCATGGCTACGTAGTAGACGCAGAAGGCCTTGAGGAGAAAAACATCGCACATCCTGCATTTGTAAACGTCAACGACGGAACAAACGAGGGTATGGCATATAATGGAAAGAACATCTTTACCGTACAGTTCCATCCAGAAGCATGCCCGGGACCACAGGATTCCAGTTACCTGTTTGACAGATTCATGAAGATGATGGGAGGAGAGAAATAATGCCAAGGAATAAGGACATAAAAAAAGTACTTGTGATCGGCTCAGGTCCGATCGTAATCGGCCAGGCAGCAGAGTTTGACTATGCAGGAACCCAGGCATGCCGCTCTCTGAAGGAAGAGGGCATGGAGGTTGTACTTTTAAACTCCAATCCTGCTACCATCATGACAGATAAAGACATCGCAGACAGAGTTTACATCGAGCCTCTGACTGTTGAGGTCGTAGAGCAGCTGATCCTCAAAGAAAAACCGGACAGTGTACTTCCTACACTGGGTGGCCAGGCAGGACTGAACCTTGCCATGGAGCTTGAGGAGAAAGGCTTCCTGAAAGAACACAACGTACGACTGATCGGTACCACAGCAGCTACCATCCGTAAGGCTGAGGACCGTCAGGAGTTCAAAGATACCATGGAAAAGATCGGCGAGCCGGTTGCAGCATCCAAGGTCGTTACAACCGTAGAAGATGGTGTGGAGTTTACACAGACCATCGGATATCCGGTTGTTCTCCGTCCTGCATACACACTTGGCGGAAGCGGCGGCGGTATCGCACACAACGAGCCGGAGCTTCGTGAGATCCTTGAGAATGGTCTCCGTCTTTCCCGTGTAGGCGAGGTTCTTGTAGAGAGATGTATCGCCGGATGGAAAGAGATCGAGTACGAGGTAATGCGAGACAGCGCAGGAAACTGCATCACAGTCTGCAACATGGAGAACATTGACCCGGTTGGTGTCCATACCGGTGACTCCATCGTAGTTGCTCCTTCCCAGACACTTGGAGATAAAGAGTACCAGATGCTTCGTACATCTGCGCTTAACATCATCACAGAACTTGGTATCACAGGTGGATGTAACGTACAGTACGCTCTTCATCCGGAGAGTTTTGAGTACTGTGTCATCGAGGTTAACCCTCGTGTAAGCCGTTCTTCCGCACTTGCAAGTAAGGCTACCGGTTATCCGATCGCTAAGGTTGCGGCCAAGATCGCACTGGGCTACACACTGGATGAGATCCCGAATGCCATCACAGGCAAAACATACGCAAGCTTCGAGCCGATGCTGGACTACTGTGTCGTTAAGATCCCGCGTCTGCCATTTGATAAATTTATCACAGCAAAACGTACACTGACCACACAGATGAAAGCTACCGGTGAGGTTATGAGTATCTGCCATAACTTTGAGGGTGCTTTAATGAAAGCCATCCGTTCCCTGGAGCAGCACGTAGACAGTCTGATGTCCTACGATTTCTCCCATCTTTCTGATGAGGAACTTCTGGACGAGCTGAATATCGTGGATGACCGCCGTATCTGGAAGATCGCAGAAGCCCTGAGACGAAATATTTCCCAGGAGAAACTTCACGAGATCACCAAGATCGATATCTGGTTCATCGACAAGCTGGCAATCCTTGTTGAGATGGAGCAGGCTCTGAAGACCCAGAAACTGGACAAAGACCTTCTTCTGGAAGCAAAACGAATGGAGTTCCCGGACTACATCATCGCAGATCTCACAGGCAAGACAGAAGCCGAGATCAAAGAGCTGCGTAAAGAGTACGGCATCCGTGCAGCATATAAGATGGTAGATACCTGTGCGGCAGAGTTTGCGGCAGAGACACCATACTATTATTCTGTATATGGCGATGATCAGACAGAGAACGAAGCAATCGAGACCAAAGATAAAAAGAAGATCCTGGTACTTGGTTCCGGACCGATCCGTATCGGACAGGGTATCGAGTTCGACTTCTGCTCCGTACACTGTACATGGGCATTTGCAAAAGAAGGATACGAGACTATCATCATCAACAACAACCCGGAGACAGTAAGTACAGACTTTGATATCGCGGACAAACTGTATTTCGAGCCACTGACACCGGAAGATGTTGAGAATGTTGTAAATATCGAGAAACCGGACGGAGCCGTTGTTCAGTTCGGTGGACAGACAGCCATCAAGCTTACCGAAGCACTGATCAAGATGGGCGTGAAGATCCTTGGAACATCTGCTGAGAACGTAGATGCCGCAGAGGACAGAGAGCTCTTTGATGCCATCCTTGAGAAATGCCAGATCCCGAGACCGAAGGGACACACCGTATTCACAGCAGAAGAGGCGAAAAAAGCTGCCAACGAGCTGGGATATCCGGTACTTGTCCGCCCGTCCTACGTACTTGGAGGACAGGGAATGCGTATTGCTGTCAGCGATGAGGATGTGGAAGAGTACATCGGAATCATCAACCAGATCGCACAGGAGCATCCGATCCTTGTTGATAAATATCTCATGGGTAAAGAGATCGAGGTCGATGCGGTATGCGACGGTGAGGACATCCTGATCCCTGGAATCATGGAGCACATCGAGCGTGCAGGTATCCACTCCGGAGACAGTATTTCCGTATATCCGGCACAGACCATCAGCCAGAAAGCAAAAGATACCATTGCCGAGTACACACGTCGTCTTGCACAGGCACTTCATGTGATCGGTATGATCAATATCCAGTTTATCGTTGTAGGCGAGGATGTATATGTTATCGAGGTTAACCCACGTTCCAGCCGTACAGTACCGTATATCAGCAAGGTAACAGGAATCCCGATCGTTCCTCTTGCAACAAGAGTCATCCTTGGACACAAGATCAAAGAGCTTGGCTACACACCGGGACTTCAGAAAGAGGCAGAGTATTTCGCGATCAAGATGCCTGTATTCTCCTTCGAGAAGATCAGAGGCGCAGATATCAGCCTTGGACCGGAGATGAAATCCACAGGTGAGTGCCTTGGTATTGCTAAGACCTTCAACGAGGCTCTTTACAAAGCATTCATCGGGGCAGGAATCCGTCTTCCGAAACACAAACAGATGATCATCACTGTGAAAGATGAGGATAAAAAGGATATTATTCCGATCGCCAAGAGATTTGAAGCTCAGGGATACCGTATCTTTGCAACAAGAGGTACTGCAAATGTCCTGACTGAGAACGGAATCAAGGTAACACGTACCAACAAGCTGGAGCAGCCGTCTCCGAACCTGATGGACCTGATCCTTGGCCACAAGATCGATGTTGTCATCGATACACCGCCACAGGGTGTTGAGCATCAGAAAGATGGTTTCGTCATCCGTCGTAATGCTATCGAGACAGGCGTTAACGTACTTACAAGCCTTGATACTGCAGAGGCTCTGGTTACAAGTCTTGAGAACACAGACCTGAACAATCTGACTCTGGTAGACATCGCGAAGATTGATAATCGCTAAAGGTCATGAAAATGTAAAAAAAGCGTAAATTTTGTGAAATGGAAATTTCAAAGTTTACGAATTGCAAAATATGTAATATACTGATAAGGACGGGGCCGTTGTTTACATGCCGGCTCTGTCCTTATCTTGCGTTGGACGTAAATTACGAAAGGAGTTTGTATGAGCTTTATAGAATTGCTGAAGGTTATCCTTCTTGGTATCGTGGAGGGAATTACAGAGTGGCTTCCCATCAGCAGTACCGGCCACATGATCCTGGTAGATGAATTTATCAAGCTGAATGTATCTGATGCATTTATGGAATTCTTCCTGGTTGTTATCCAGCTTGGTGCGATCATGGCAGTTGTCGTATTGTACTGGAGTAAGCTGTGGCCTTTTTACATAAGAAAAATCCCGAAAAAAACACAGATGGCACTGCGTAAACAGCCGGCAGTATCCAGAGCAATTCTTACATTTGTGGAGAAATACTGTGACAAGGAGAAATGGATCCTGTGGTTCAAGATCCTGGTAGCATGTCTGCCGACGATCATCATCGCACTTCCATTTAATGATATCATTGAAGAGAAATTTTATAATTATGTTGTAGTTGCGATCACACTGATCGTATATGGTGTTCTGTTTATTGTGATCGAGAATTACAATAAACGTCGCAGACCAGCCTGTACCAGCCTGGAGGATCTTACCTTTAAAACGGCGCTGATCATTGGCTGTTTCCAGGTGCTTTCCGTAATCCCGGGAACTTCCCGCTCCGGATCTACCATTATCGGAGGAATCCTCGCCGGAACTTCCCGTACTGTTGCGGCTGAGTTTACCTTTTTCCTGGCAATTCCGGTTATGTTTGGCGCAAGTCTTCTGAAGCTTGTGAAATTCGGTTTTGCCTTCAGCTCTACAGAGTTGATCATCCTGATCGTAGGTGTACTGGTATCTTTTGTGGTATCTATCCTGGCGATCAAATTCCTGATGGGATATATCAAGAAACATGATTTCAAGGCATTTGGATGGTACAGAATCATTCTTGGAATCCTGGTTCTCGGATATTTTATCGGAAAAACGTTACTTGCATAAAACAAATATGTATAAACAGTAATTCTGGAGGTAATTATTATGAAATATAAGAAAATTATGATCGCACTGGCAGCAACTGCAGCACTGAGCGCAGCCGGATGCGGAAGCTCATCAAAAGACACCGTGGAAGTAACACCGACACCGGTTCCGACAGCCGCACCGACTTCAACACCGGCAACAGCCAGTCCGCTGCCGACTTCAACACCGGCACCGAAGCTTATTGGTGTGAAGACAAGTACCGCGAAATTTGTTTATCTCTCAAACAGCACCAAGGGTGAAGTGCGAGAGATCTATCTCCGTGCAGCCGGTGGATCAGAATGGGGTAAGAATCTGGTTCCGGCAGAGTCTACGATCAAGGCAGCAGAACAGGTACAGATGTATTACACACCGGAATCCGCCACAGATGCTATTTATGATATGAAGATCGTGGATGGAGACGGAAACGCATATGAGATCTACAGTGTGGAACTGGGAGATATGGAGAGTGCGAAGCTGATGATCGACAACGGATCTGCATATCTGACTTATATGAGTCTCAGCGAGAAGAGCGAGAAGAGCACACAGGGAAATGTGGAAACGGATAACAGTGAGAATACAGATAGCACAGATTCTACAGACAGTACAACGGATTCTTCTGATGCAACCGATTCTTCTTCTGACAGCAGCACAGATAACAGTGATAACAGCAGTGATTACGATAACAGTGATAATGGAAGTTACGACGGCGGAGACGATGGAAGTGATGACAGCAGTGATAACGGAAATTATGACAATGGTGACGGTGATGACGGCAATGATAATTATGACAATGGAGACAGCGGCGATTCCGATAACAGCGATGATGGCGGTTATGTAGATGACGGTGATAACAGCGGAAACGGAGACGAAGTGATCGATGACAGCGGCAGCGATGGCGGAAACGGAGACATTATCTGGGATGATAATGGAGACTGGTCAGAGCAATAAGCGATACAGGTGGAAATATGCAGGATTTCAAGGAAGCTTCGGCTGAGATCAAAGTAAAAACCAAAAGATTTTCCCTGAAAAAAGGAACCATAAAGATCTGTTTTGAACTGCCGGAGGAAAAGGGACAGATCCGGTCTTTGAAACTGAAACTGCGAAATGAGATCATGGATGTCAGCTATCCGTTTATACTACACACGAGATCCAGAGGAAACAGAACTGTCTATCGGGCGGAGATCAATGTAAATGCCTATCCTATGGAGCGGGCATTCTGGGATGTTGTGGCTGTTGTTGACAGCGGCAGTGGGGAAACTTATGATGCGATCCTGGGTGGATTAAGTATATTTCTGAAACTGAAACTGATCTTTTTTCCAAGATGGACAAGAACAAATGGCGGAAATATGATCTATCCCTTTGTCAACGGGAAGCGGCAGTTTAATCTTCAATACCGGAAATATGACCGAAAATACGACAGCTATCTGTTCCTTATGAAAGAATTTCTGGCTCTTTTGTGTTATTTTATCCTGAAGCCCTACTGGGACCATAAGAAATTGTGGCTTGTAGGCGAGAAATACTGCACGATGGCACAGGACAACGGTTTTTATTTCTTCCGGTACTGTATGGAACAGGTACCGGAAGAACAACGAAAAAAGATCCTTTATGTAATAGATAAAAATAGTCCGGATTATCAGGCTGTAAAGGAATATGAACCGAATGTGATCCAGTTCATGTCATTTAAATACATGATCTATCTCAGTGCGGCTCAGTATCTTATTTCCACAGATGCGATCCGGCATTTTTATATCTGGGATTCTCCGATCAGTGTTTATAAGCTTCAGTATCAGGCCAGAAAAAATATTATTTTTTTGCAGCATGGTGTCACCGCATTTAAACAGTGCCATAAAACCTATCGCAAAAACTGTGGAAACCAGATGGCGTTGTTTGTGGTAACTTCAGAACCGGAGCAGAAGATCATAGAGAAATATTTTGGTTATGATAAGGAAGAAGTGATTGTAACCGGCTTTTCCAGATGGGATGTTCTGGAAGACCGGTCGGACCCTGCACATAAAGAGATCCTTCTGATGCCTACGTGGAGAAACTGGCTGGAAGATATCAGTGAAGAAGCATTCCGTAAAAGTGAATATTATCAGAGATATGAAACACTTTTGCAGGATGAACGGCTGAGGACGATCCTGGAAAGAGAGAATATCACGCTGAATTTTTATATTCATGCCAAGTTTCGGGAGCGTCTCGGAAACTTTTATACGGAGGACAGACACATCCGGCTGATCCCCTTTGGAACTGTGCCGTTAAACCAGCTTCTGATGAGCTGTCATATGCTGATCACAGATTATTCTTCTGTTTCCTGGGAAGTTTATTATCAGGGGAAACCGGTAGTTTTTTATCCTTTTGATCTGGAAACTTACGAGAAGGCCCACGGAAGTTATGTAGATTACAGAAAAGATGTTTTCGGGGATCTGGCATGGACAGAAGAGGAGCTTCTGGATACCATAGAATCCTATGTGAAAAACAACTTCCAGGAGAAACCGGAATATGCAAAGCGAAGAGATACTCTTCTTCCGTACCGGGATCACAATAACAGCAAACGTATTTACGAAGCGATTGTCAGAGCGCACATTCCCAGTAAGCTGAAAAAAAGAAGAAAAGATATAAATTTTTGAGCAGATCAGTTCTCTACGCAGATGCCTGGATAAATAAGCGGTAGAAAGAGTTGTCTGTACCGGGAATGGATAAGATGGGAGAAATATGACCAGAGAAGATGATTTTTCAGTTGTTGTTTTTGCTAAAAATACATCAGGATTATACAGAACATACAGAAATATAAAACAGAATCCACTGGCAGATACCATACAGATCCTGGCGGTACGTGTGGAAGGGAATGCAGATCAGTTCAGCCAGAGTGATCTGAAAGAACTGCAGCTTCTTGGAGAAAAGGAGAAAACTCTTCAGGCACAGGCGATGGATGAGAAATTTGGTCCATTTCAAATGAAAGATAAGCGTTTTCGGGAAATGCTGAAAGATCCGAAACTGATCTATATTGACGGATCAGAGTGTCAGGATATTGCCAGTGAACTTTACAGTCAGATTACCGGAACTTATATTACATTTGTAAGAGGCGGAAATGGTTTTTCAAAAGGGGCATTCCGGGAACTGCAGCGCTGCTTTCAGGAAGAAGGCAGTGATGTAGCTGTGATAAAAATTGACGGAAAAGACAGTTTGCCGGTAAAAGAGCATAATAATTACTGTGACTCTTTTGGAAAAGATGCAACACTGGACGATCATGCCTGTCTGTTGCATCAGATGTATCCGGCATATACATTTGTTACAGAAAAACTGAAATGGACAAAAGAAATCAGAAAGGATACCTGGTATCTGGATATCATGGAAATGGTATACAGAAATGCGGTATCCTGCGGGAAAATTTCGGTAATTTCCGGGGAAAATGCCCGGGTGCAGATTCCTGCGGAGCATTTTATCAGGGATGAATGGGAGAATCTTATACAGGATACTGAGCAGACAGGGATGTTTTACGAGCGTTTTTTGAAAAGGCTTGAAGAATACAGAAAACAGGGAAAAATCCGGTTTGTGAAGAATGGGGATTATGTGCTTCTGTATTATTATGCAAAACTGGCAGAAGTGATATTCCGGAATCCGGAACATGTGGAGCTGATTTCCTATGAAAGAAATATTGATGAATTTCTGAAACATCTGGAATTTCCGGAACTTATCATATTCAGCCATCACATAGGAAGAGAAAATAAACTTTATCTGCTTCATAAATATTTTCCGGATATAAATAAAAGATATCCCAGACAGACAGAGGCTGTTATGGATTCAGAACAGGATGAGCTGAATGTCAGGATTTTCCAGCTTACAGATGAGGGAATACACTGTGAGTTTTCGGTTGTGGAACCATGGATGAGGAACCGGGAGTTCTGCATGATAACCGGAGAACGAAGATATAAAGCAGTCTGGAGATATACACTAGATCGATTCGGGTGGTGCAGGAAGGAAACAGCGACAGAGAAGCTGTATCTGGTGGATATTCCTTATGGGGGAATTCACGATTCTGTTTGCTGGGCGGAAAAAGAGCAGGGTCATATCAGGAAGATGTATAATGTTTCTTACGGAAAATATACACCATTTGCCAAAGAGGTTCCTCTTTTTCTGCATGTAAGGGGAATGCTGTTGCTGCCTGCCGGAAAAAAAAGATCCATTTCTTCACTGAAAGAACAGAACGAAGATCAAATCCAGGAGCAATATGAGATCTGTGTAAAACCTTATCGAATAGGCAGGACCCTGATACTTGGATGGAAACGTGACCGTGCTTTACTGTTACAGGGACTTCCCGGAAAAAAAGCCTTTTTTGTACGCTGGCTCTGTGCATGGAAACGTGCAAGGAAGAAAAAACAGATCTGGCTGTTCTCGGATCGAGTCAACCGGGGAGATGATAACGGAGAGGTTATGTTCCGCTATGTCTGTGAAAATCCGGTTTCCGGGGTGAAACCATATTTTGTTATCAGTAAAAATACACCGGAGAGCCGGGAACTGGTGAAACTTGGAAAAATTGTGGAGCCTTTTTCCTGGAATCACAAAATCCTGTTTCTTCTGAATGATCTTTCTCTTTCTTCTCAGGCAAATAAGACCGTAGTGAATCCATTTGGAAGTTTCGAGTATCTTTACCGGGATCTGATGTACAATAAGAAACTGGTATTTTTGCAGCATGGAGTGACGAAAGATAATCAGTCTCAGTGGCTGAATAAATATAACCGGAATCTGTTTGGGTTTGTGGTAAATACGAAGCAGGAGTATGATTCCATATTCAATTATGATTACTATTATCCGGCAAAGAATGTATGGCTTACTGGTATGCCAAGATTTGACAGGCTGGTCCATGCGGAACGGAAATACGTGACGATTATGCCTACCTGGCGAAAAAGTCTTTCCTCCGGAACCGATGACAGAGGTGTGTGGAAGCTTGGAGAAGAATTCGTCCACAGTGAATATTTTTGCTTTTATAATGATCTTCTGAACAGTGAAAAGCTTCTGAAAGCTTCTGAAAAATATGGTTACACTATCTGCTTTATGCCACATCCGAATACTGTTGATGGACTGCATCTGTTCCGAAGAGATCCCAGGGTGAAATTTCTGGATAGCTCCAGTTCCTACAGAGAGATTTTTGCGCAGACAGATCTGATGGTCACGGATTATTCTTCGGTTGCATTTGACTTTGCGTATTTAAGGAAGCCGATCGTGTATGCACAGTTTGACAGAGAGAGCTTTTTCAGCGGTTCCCATTCCTACACAGAGGGATATTTTGATTATGAGAGGGACGGATTTGGAGAGGTGGAAGATACACTGGAAGGAACGGTAGAACAGATCATTGAATATATGGCTTCTGACTGTCAGATAAAAGAGAAATATCTGAAGCGAATGGAGGATACATTTGCATTTAATGACCGTAACTGCTGCAGGCGGGTATACAAAAAAATCATGGAAAACATGTAATATAAAGGAGAAAATTTTGGAAAAGGAAAAAACAGTCCGATTTGATAAATACGCTTCCCAGGCGATGAAAGGGATTGCCATAGTGATGATGCTGTTTCATCATCAGTATCTTTCAAGAAAGCGCTTTGAGGGATTTACGGTATCTTTTGCGCCATTTGCGGATGATACCATGATCTATATGTGCAGTGTATTTAAGATTTGTGTGCCGATCTATGCTTTTATTTCCGGATACGGACTATATTTAAGTTATCGTAAGAAGCGCTCTGCGCCTGTGAGATGGACTGCCGGCCGGCTGGTCAAAACCATGTCCGGGTTCTGGATCATCTGGATCTTATCTGCGGTTATTTTTCAGGGCATGTTCGGATACGTATCAAAAGTATATTTTTCAGGCGGAAGCAGAATCGAAGGTCTGGCAGCTATGGGGCTTGATTTTCTGGGGCTTCATAGCCTGTTTGGTACAGTAACCATGAATGGAACCTGGTGGTATATGAGCGCTGCGGTGATCTTTGTGATCCTGGTTCCACTGGTCATGAAAAATGAAGACTGTCTTCCGATGATCCTTGCGCTGGTTGTGGCAGTTCCCCATATGCTATCACTGAAGATCATGGGAGAAACCAATGTATATTCTTTTATTCCTGTATTTCTTATGGGAATGTGTGCAGCAAAGTATGAGCTGGCTGACCGGTGGCTGCAGGTGTGGAACCGGGGACCGAAGAAGATCATGAAATTTTTGTTGGAGGTGCTGATATTATTTGTTCTGTACAAAGTATATGGGAAATTACCGGGATCTGTATATAATGAGATCCGCTGGGGGATTTTTCCGATTATTGTGATCGCATTTTGCAGCGAGTTTATCACAGTGATCCCGGGAATCCGCCAGGTACTGTTATTCCTTGGAAAACATTCCATGAATATTTTTCTGATACATACATTTATAAGACATTATTTCTGGAGTGATTTTATTTATTCCTTTGGTCATTTTGTGGTAAATGTTCTGGTACTGCTGGGAATTTCTCTGGCAGTGTCCATTGTGCTGGAATGGCTGAAAAATATAACCGGTTACAACCGCCTGATCCGGAATATCTGTGAAAAAATTGAACTAACTGTATAAAAGCATAAAAAGTCCTGAACTTTGATAAGTGCCTTATTTACCGGACAAAGAAGATGTCCGGGATTCTGGCATAGATCAATGCTCAGGACTTTTTTGTGCATAAATAACAGACTCTCAGATAGAAAAAATTTCTCCTGTATGAGTGGTATCATATCCGGTCTGGAGTGCCAGTGTGCGGCGAAAATTCTCTGAAGAGATCGTTTCGGTCACTGCCTGAAAACCGGGAGTATCCAGATTTTCGGAATGCATGATCAGATAAAGTGTCTCCTGTGTAAGGGGGAGAAACGTAAGTTCCGGGAAACTTCTTACAGCATAACTTTCTCCAAGTGCAACATCTGCCTGCCCACCGGCAACCGCGGCAGCTGTGGAATAGTCGGAAACAAGCTCATTACGGTAACCGGATATGGATTCCGGAGAAATACCGGAAGATTTCAGGGTGCGGTCAAGAAGAACCCTGCGGCTGCTTCCTTTTTCGCGGTTTGCAAAAATGATATCCGCTCTTGTAAGATCCGGAAAGTCATGAATATTCCGTGGATTCCCCTTTTTTACATAAAAGCCCATGGGATACTGGCAGAAGAGAAGGGCTGTAAGAGAAAGTCCGGGTACCAGACTGCGGACATCCTCAGGAGCTGCTGCGGCACAGGCAATATGGACTTTTTCAAAATAGAGGGAATACAGGCCATTGTAGGTATTCATATGTGATTGCAGCACAGGAAGGTTCCCAGGTGTGGAAGGCAGCTGATTCAGAAGAAGATCCAGCGCCGGAGATGCCTGTCCGCTGATGATCAGTCCGCTGGAGTGAAGCAGATAATCTCTTTTCAGAAGGGAACTTTCCGGTTGATAATCATGGTGCTGGGCGGAGACACTGTTTTTCGCCGCTCCGTTCAGATACAGGGACAGCTGATCTTCACTGACTCGCAGCTGTTTACCGATTTTGGAAGAGGAAAGCTCCCCGCGTTTGATCAGTTCGTATACGGTTGTTTTTTTGATCTTTAATTTATCGGCGACTTCCTGGGCTGTGTAGAATTTATTCATCGATTCCCACCATAACACTGGTTGCTTTGATGACAGCGTAAGCGTCAGATCCAACTTTCAGTCCCAGTTCTTCCACAGCGGCACAGGAAATGGTTGCTGTGATAATATTTCCTCCGCCAATATCGATGGAAACAATGGAATTTACGGCTCCTTTGTTGATATTGATAACTTTTCCTTTTAACTGATTTCGTGCACTGAGTTTCATAAAAAAATCTCCTTATCTTTTAAGATCCTGATGTTGCAGTGAAAACTGCTCGGTATATTTTATGATAGCATGTGTATGAAAAAACAGCAATGGCCTTACGCTTGACAAGAAACATTCATTTGGGTAAAATTAAATGAAACCATTCAAAACTGAATGAAACTGAACGAAACAAAAAAGGAGAGAAACAAAAAGATGAAGAAAAAAATCTTAGCGGCTCTTACAGCAGGAATCCTGACAACAGGCCTTCTGACCGGAAATGTCTTTGCGGCAGATACAGAGGTGAAAGGCGATGAGAATCTGAAAGGTGAGGTTTATGCTTTTATCGCAGCCAGCCTCAGCAATTCCATGGAAGAGATCCAGAAAGATTTCAATGAACTTTATCCGAATGTGACAATCTACTACAGCGCAGACAGCTCAGGTACACTGCAGACACAGATTGAGGAAGGCGCACGCTGCGATCTTTTCTTTTCAGCAGCAGATAAACAGATGGATGCCCTCACAGAGGAGAAACTGACAAAAGAGGACACCGTTGTTGACCTTCTTGAGAATAAAGTCGTTCTGATCAAACCAAAGGACGGAGAGACAAAGGTAACAGGATTTGAGAACATCACAGATGCCGAGAATATGGCGCTTGCAGGTGAGGATGTTCCGGTTGGACAGTACTCCCGTGAGATTTTCAACAACCTTGGAATCATGGATGATGTAAACGAGATGGAGATCAACGAGTGCAAGAACGTAACAGATGTACTTGCTGCAGTCAGTGAGGGAAGTAATGAAGTTGGTGTAGTATATGCGACAGATGCTGCATCTGTTGCTGATAAAGTAGAGATTATTGCAGAGGCACCGGCAGACAGCCTTCAGACTCCGGTTCTTTATCCGGTAGGACTTATTGAGGATAAAGAAGCATCTGAGGATGACACCAAGGCAGCAGAGGCATTCCTGGATTATGTAGAATCTGACGCTGCAATCAAGGTATTTGAGGACTATGGATTCACAGCATATAAGGCTGAGGATTCCAAAGAAGATGCAGAAGATTCCGCAGACAGCACTGAGGCTGAGGACAGCACAGACTCTACAGGCAGTACCTCCAAATAATCATTATGCAGAAAACCGGCAGTAATTTCTGGAAATGCCATAAACGCCGGTGCAGGAATGAACGATGACAGAATTTTTGAAAGAAATAAACTGGAGTCCTCTTTGGATTTCCTTAAAAACAGGTCTGGTGGCTACCGTGATCGCCTTTTTTCTGGGGGTATTCTGCGCCCGTAAGATCATGAAACTGAAACCGGGAGCAAGAGCAGTACTGGACGGTATCTTTACCCTTCCCCTGGTACTTCCGCCTACAGTGGCAGGATTTTTTCTGCTTCTGATTTTCAGCCTGAAAAGACCCCTTGGAAGTTTTCTTCTGGACAATTTTGATATTAAGATCGTACAGAACTGGAAGGGGTGTGTGATCGCGGCTGCAGTGATTGCGTTTCCACTGATGTACCGCAATGCACGTGCTGCGTTTGAACAGGTGGACGTGAATCTGATTTACGCGGGCCAGACATTGGGGATGAGCGATAACCGGATTTTCTGGAAGGTGGTTATGCCTGCGGCAGGACCTGGAATTGCTTCCGGAACGGTACTGGCTTTTGCACGTGCCATCGGTGAGTATGGAGCAACCTCTATGCTTGCCGGAAATATCCTTGGAAAAACAAGAACGGTTTCGGTGGCCATAGCTGCAGAGACCGCAGCCGGAAACTATGGAACCGCAGGCTTCTGGGTCGTTGTGATTGTGCTGATTTCTTTTGTGATCGTGGCACTGATCAACATTGTATCCGGAAGAGGAATGAAGACAAGAAGGTGGATCTGATGGCAGTCAGCGTAAATATCGAAAAGAATTTCCGGGATTTTTCCCTGAAAGTGCAATTTGAGGGCAGCTCGGCAGCCATCGGGCTTCTTGGAGCATCCGGCAGCGGAAAGAGCATGACTCTGCGGTGTATAGCAGGAATTGAAACTCCGGATCGGGGAAAAATCGTAATTAACGGAAAAACAGTCTTTGATTCAGAAGCAGGAATCAATCTGAAGCCACAGAAGCGGCAGATTGGCTACCTCTTCCAGAATTATGCATTATTTCCGACTATGACGGTAGAGCAGAATATCCGCTGTGGTTACCGTGGAGAAAAATCTTTTGCACAGGAAAAAGTGTCGGATCTGATCCGGCGATATCATCTGGAGGGCCTGGAAAAACGTCTTCCATCCCAGCTTTCCGGCGGGCAGCAGCAGCGAGTGGCACTGGCCAGAATGATGATCGGGGAACCGGAAGCCATTCTTCTGGATGAGCCGTTTTCCGCACTGGATGGATATCTGAAAGATGTGCTTCAGAGGGAAATGCAGGATTTTCTTCAGGATTATCCAGGCGATATGATCCTTGTAACTCACAGCAGAGATGAGGCCTATAAATTCTGTAAAGAGCTTTCTGTTGTGGACGGGGGACGGATTCTTGTAACCGATGAAACGAAACGGTTGTTTGAGAATCCCAGAATGCTGGAAGCGGCAAAACTTACCGGATGTAAAAATTTTTCAGCAGCTCAGCGGCTGGGAGAACATGAAATTTATGCCACGGACTGGAAAATAAAACTTCATACAGCAGAAAAAGTGGCAGAAGATATTACTCACGTGGGAATTCGCGGACACTGGATCAGGCCGGAAGATAAGCCGGGAGAGAATTGTCTGGAAGTACAGGTGGACGAGTATATCGAAACAACTTTTGAACATCAGTATATGATCCGCAGGAAAGGTGAGGAGGCAGCGGCCGGTTTGTGGTGGATGCGGCCGAAAAACAGTTTCAGAGAGGATCCGGACAGGGGTCTTCCGAAATATCTGTATCTTCCGCCGGAACACCTGATGCTGCTGAAATAAAAATATCTCTGCAATAAAATCCCGGAAATATCCGTCAGGTATTTCCGGGATTTTTTTTGTAGTGTGTTCTATTTTTCTGAGATATTTATTTTCCGTGATTCCGGGAGTAGGTAATGTAATCCGATACCATCATGGCAAGCTTAAAGGCCAGCGCATCTTCGAAGGTACGGATATCCAGCCCGAATCGTTTCTGAAGCTTTTCAAAGCGGTACACCAGAGTATTTCTGTGCACATAAAGCTGTCTGGATGTCTCGGAAAGATTCAGGTTGTTTTCAAAGAAAGTGCGGATGATATTCAGCGTTTCATCATCAATAGAATCCAGAGATTCCTCTCCGAAAATTTCACCTACGAACATGTCACATACCTGAGTCGGAAGCTGATAGATCAGACGGCCAATACCAAGGCGGTTGTAACCGAAGACATTTTTGTCCGCGTAAAAGATTTTTCCGACTTCCAGGGCAGTACGTGCTTCTTTATAGGCATCAGAAAGCTGCATGATATCGTCAGCAACATTGCTGTAGGAAACCCAGGCAGAAGTCATAGCCTCCGTATTCAGCATATCCACAAGCATGCAGGCAATACCGTTAAGTTCCTCGTAGCTCTCTGTACTCTGAAGTTCACGGACAACAATAATGCCGGAATCATCCAGGGCAGTGATAAAGTCACGTGTCCGGGCCGAAAAGATATTCCGGATGGTTGCCAGAGCGTTTTCGTCTTTATGCTGCTTGGTTTCCACAAGAAAGACTGCACGGCGGACAGAAGGTGCAATGTGGAGGCGGGCAGCTTTGTTGAAAGCTTCCACCTGAGAATAGCGGTCCAGAAGAAGGTTCTGCATAAAGGAGTTTTTGTCCGTTTTTTCCGCATAGGCAGTAAGAAGACTTTCGACCTGGCAGACCGCAAGTTCTCCGATGGTGGAAGCGGAGTCTGTGGAACCCCATACCGTCAGAAGCATATCTCCGGATGCGCCGTTTAATTTGTAGATGCTGCAGGAACGGTTGGAAATACATAAAGCAGGATCTTCACGGAACTGGATAAGCTTTTCGGCAGATGGCAGCTTTCTGTCTCCGGTGGAAGCAAAAACCTGATTACTTTCATCCAGAATACAAAAATCCAGTCCGCTGATCCGGTTCCAGTCATCCAGGCATTTTTGAAGTGTTTGCTGTATTTTCATAAAACTGAGTCCTTTCTGTAGATGAAGTGAAAATTGTGCAGAGGAAAAAAGAAACCCCGGGAAAATATATCCCCCGGGGTTAAATTCATTTTTTGTAATTCGGTAAGAATTAGTTTGTGATGGTAAGTTCTGTCTCTTTGTCGAAGAAGTGAGCTTTCTCCATATCGAATGCGAATCTGATCGGATCACCGGTCTTAGCTGTTGTACGAGGATCAACTCGTGCTGTGATCTGAGTTCCGTCAACATCGAAGTACAGGAATACTTCGGCACCAAGAAGCTCGTAAACTTTAACTACGGAGTTCATCGGTTTGCTTGGGGATGTCTCAAGGAACATCTGAGAATCATGGATATCCTCAGGACGGATACCAAGAACAACTTTCTTTCCAACATAGCCTTTGTCTTTGAGAACTTTAGCTTTAGCTGCAGGAACAATAACCTCATGCTCGTTACCGATTGTAGCGATCATGTTACCGCCTTTTTCGGAGATAACAGCATCAAGGAAGTTCATCTGCGGAGATCCCATGAATCCTGCAACGAAGAGGTTGCCTGGTTTCTGATACAGGTTCTGTGGTGTATCAACCTGCTGAACAACACCGTCTTTCATAACGACGATTCTGGTACCAAGTGTCATAGCCTCTGTCTGGTCATGTGTTACATAGATGATTGTAGCACCAAGTCTCTGATGGATCTTGGAAATCTCGATACGCATCTGTACACGAAGTTTAGCATCCAGGTTGGAAAGAGGCTCATCCATAAGGAATACCTTAGGATTACGAACGATAGCACGTCCCATAGCAACTCGCTGTCTCTGACCACCGGAAAGAGCCTTCGGTTTACGATCAAGAAGTTTGTCAAGGTCAAGGATTCTTGCTGCTTCACGAACAGCTTTGTCAATCTGATCCTTCGGAACTTTACGAAGTTTAAGTCCGAATGCCATGTTATCATAAACAGTCATATGAGGATACAGAGCGTAGTTCTGGAATACCATTGCGATATCACGGTCCTTAGGCTCAACATCGTTCATGACTTTGTCACCGATCTTAAGTGTACCACCGCTGATCTCCTCAAGACCTGCGATCATACGAAGTGTTGTGGACTTTCCACATCCAGACGGTCCTACGAAGATGATAAACTCTTTGTCTTCGATCTCAAGGTTGAAATCTTTAACTGCCTGGAAGCCGTTTGGATAAGTTTTATTAATGTGAGATAATGATAAACTTGCCATTGTTGTTTCCCTCCAAAATTAATATATTGTTTTTACGTAATTTCCTTTGCTGGTTAACAGTATATCGAAAATGGAGGAAAAGAGCTAGAGCTGAATCGTACAAAGTTTCCGGCAGTTTCTTGTCATTCTGACGAAAAAACGAAAGGGGATTTTTCGTCATTTTGTCAAAACGACGGTTTCATATGGATAGATTCACGAATTATTATACTGCATTCCGGCGAAATCCTCAATATTATAAAAAAATCCAAAACAAGTTATTTACAGCTAACCACAGTTGGAGTATACTAACTTATTAGATAAAAGAAAAGTTTTCTCAATAATAAAGGAGGGATCAGAATGCAGAACGCAAAAGCTGAGAAAGAAGAAAAGAGAACAGGATGTTACCGCCATACACAGATGCAGAAAGATCTTATTATAGAGAAGCTGAAAGAACGGGGCTTAAGAATTACCAGACAGAGGAGGATCCTGCTTGATATCATTCTGGAAGGGGAGTGCTCCTGCTGTAAGGAAATTTATTACAGGGCTTCCGCACTGGACCCGAAGATCGGTGTGGCAACGGTATACCGTATGATCAATACGCTGGAGTCCATCGGAGCCATCAGCCGCAAAAATATGTACCGGGTAGCCTGCAGTACCAAAGGGGCCTGCACAGTGGAGCTGGATGATGATACCATCTGCCACCTGTCCGGGCAGAAACTTAACGAAGTGATCCTTGCGGGACTTCGGGCCTGCGGAGAGATCAATGAGCAGAATATCCGTACACTTGCATTGCTTCCGGTTCATGAAGTCGGGTTAATGAATTGATGCAGAGTAACTCTATATAATAGGAAAGGAACATTGCAGTGCAACACAAATAGCGGTTTTGCCTGACTAATAATTAGTAAACCTAAACTATTAGTAAAACTTAACTGTTAGGAGAAATTAACTGAAAATTCAGCGAATTGTGTTAAATTCACAAAAAAAACACTGGACATTTTTTTACAAGTATTTTATAATGATGAAAATACCGGGGCAGGCATGGGAAATTGTCCACCGGAAATCAGTAAAATGATAAAAATTATATATTTAGGAGGAAAAATTATTATGGTAGATTTTAAATTCAAAAAATCAGGACTTTTTGCAGCAGGTGTTCTTTTTGGAACAGCAGGAATCAAGATCCTTACAAGCAAGGATGCGAAGAAGCTTTACACAGGATGCACAGCAGCCGTTTTAAGAGCTAAGGACTGCATCATGAAAACAGCTACAAGCCTTCAGGAGAACGCGGAGGATATCTACGCTGAGGCTAAGGGAATCAATGAGGAGAGAGCTGCAGCAGAAGAGGCTGTAGAAGATGTTGCAGAGAATGCAGAAGAGACTGCAGATGAGGATGCATTCAAGGAGGCAGCAGAAGAGACAAAAGAAGCAGCAACTGAAGAGACAGCTGAGTAAAGAGGCGATTTCCCGTGAAATTTTATATTAAACATGAGACAAGAGGACGACTTCGTATTCATCTTGCCCAGAAGAGAATGAGTTACGAGCAGGCGGATACTTTGCTGTATTATCTCGAAAATCTTGACGGAGTGGCTTCCGCCAAGGTATATGAGAGAACCTGTGATGCGGTTGTGAATTATCAGGGCAGCCGTGAGGATGTTATCTGCGGTATCAGAGCATTCCATTATCAGGATGTGGAAGCTCCCCAGCAGGTACTGCAGAGCTCCGGAAGAGCACTGAATGCAGAATATCAGGAGAAACTGATCTCCAAGGTGATCTATCATTTTGGAAGAAAGCTTTTCCTGCCATATCCGTTGAACGCAATTTATACGACAGCAACTTCCCTGAAATATATCTGGAAGGGCATTGATACACTTCTTCACCGCAAGATCGAAGTACCGGTTCTGGATGCCACTGCGATTGGTGTATCCGTACTGCGTCAGGATTTCGGTACTGCAGGTTCCATTATGTTCCTGCTTGGAATCGGAGAAATTCTGGAAGAGTGGACACATAAGAAATCGGTCGGTGATCTTGCAAGAACCATGTCACTGAATGTTGGCAAGGTGTGGCTGAAGAGAGAAGATCAGGAAATTCTTGTAGAATCCAAAGAAGTTCAGCCGGGAGATGAAGTTGTTGTCCGTATGGGTACTGTGATTCCGTTTGACGGAAGCGTTACGGATGGAGAAGCTATGGTGAACCAGGCGTCTCTTACCGGTGAGTCTGTACCTGTATGTAAGAAAGAAGGCAGCGTTGCCTATGCAGGTACCGTTGTGGAGGAAGGTGAGATCACTATCCGGGTGAAGACGGTAGGTGGTTCCAGCCGTTATGACAAGATCGTCACCATGATCGAGGAATCTGAGAAGCTGAAATCTTCCCTGGAAGGCAAGGCAGAGCATCTGGCAGATAAGCTGGTTCCGTATACTCTTGGAGGAACAGCCCTTACATATCTGCTCACCAGAAATGCAACTAAGGCCCTTGCGATCCTGATGGTAGATTTCTCCTGTGCACTGAAGCTTGCAATGCCAATCTCCGTACTGTCCGCGATCCGTGAGGCAGGTACACATAAAGTTACGGTTAAAGGCGGTAAATATCTGGAAGCAATGGCTGATGCAGATACCATCGTATTTGATAAGACCGGAACTCTGACAAAAGCAAAACCAACGGTTGTGGATGTGGTTTCCTTTGATAACAACAATCCGGACGAGATGCTGCGTATTGCCGCATGTATGGAAGAACATTTCCCGCACTCCATGGCCAAGGCCGTTGTCAGTGCAGCCAGAAAGAAACATCTGGCACATGAAGAGATGCATTCCAAGGTTGAATATGTAGTGGCACATGGAATTTCCACTACCATAGAAGAACATAAAGCCGTGATCGGAAGTTATCACTTTGTTTTTGAAGATGAGAAATGTGTGATCCCGGAGGATGGCCAGGAGAAATTCGACAGCATTCCGGAAGAATATTCTCACCTGTATCTGGCTATTGATGGACGTCTTGCAGCTGTGATCTGTATTGAAGATCCACTTCGTGAGGAGGCAAAAGCTTCTGTAGAAGCACTGCGCGCGGCAGGAATCTCCAAGATCGTTATGATGACAGGAGACAGCGAGCGTACAGCAGCAGCTATTGCCAGACGTGTAGGTGTGGATGAATATTATTCCGAGGTACTTCCGGAGGATAAGGCCAACTTCATTGAAAAAGAGAAGGCAGCCGGAAGAAGGGTGATCATGGTAGGTGACGGAATCAATGATTCTCCGGCACTTTCCGCAGCCAATGTCGGTATTGCCATCAGCGATGGCGCTGAGATTGCCCGTGAGATCGCAGACATTACCGTAGGTGCAGATGACCTTCAGGAACTTGTTGTTCTGAAAGAGATCAGTAACGCACTGATGAAGCGCATCAGACGTAATTACCGTTTCATCATTACCTTTAATGCAGGTCTTATCGCCTGTGGCGTTGCAGGAATCCTGCAGCCGACTACATCTGCACTTCTTCACAATACTTCTACACTGGCGATCAGTTTGAAGAGCATGCAGAATCTGCTTCCATAGAAAGTTAACCAAATCAACTGCGGAGTAGTTATTTGGTGTAGAGCTACGTAGCGAAGCGGATTGCGAATATCCGCTTGACATAAATATAAAAGCCGGCCAGGTTATCGAAGAGATAAGATCTTCGTGCCTGGCCGGCTTTTTTCAGGTTGATCAGACGTGTATTGCAGGTATCAGCCTGAAGATGGATCTGAGATGGTAAGTTTTATTCCTGCGGAAAAGGTTCACTTTCCAGCTTCCGTCCGTCCGCCATATGATAGCGTTTCTTTTCGGTATCCGAGCGAAGAGGACGGGTATGCAGGCTCCGGTACCGGGAAGGACTCATGTGATAAAATTTTTCGAAGGTATGTGCAAAATGCTGCCGGCTGTTATATCCGGAAGAAAAGGCAATATCCGTAATGTGAAGAGTGCTGTTGCACAGAAGAAAGGCGGCCTGCTCCATACGCTTGCGGTTGATATAAGTGTTGATGGTACAGCCGTTTTTTTCTGTAAAAAGTGCCTGGAGGTAGGATTTATTGATCCCTGCATATGCGGCAATGGCAGGAATATCGATGTCTTCCAGATAATGTTCATCAATATACCGGAGCGCTTTTTTCAGATAAACACTTCCCTGGGTGTTCCGGCTGGAGCGGGCGCAGAAAGCAAGTTCTGTGAGCATACGGCCAAACAGAAGAAAGAAGAGAAATTCTTCCTCCTTTATCTGATCGGAACTGCGCTGTAAAAAGGTGAGAAGGTCTTTCAGGCTGTATCCGAAATTCCGGGAATCCGTGCCGGAGCAGAATCCCCGGGAGGAGGCAATAAAATTCCAGAACCGGGAAAATCCGGGATCTTTTTTCAGAAGAAGGTCCAGAGAAACCGGGCTTTTTTCGGAGGTGAGGGAAAATTCCAGATTCAGGATCGAGCATGGAAAACCGTCCGGGATCTCAAGCCTGTGCGGGATACCCGGGCGTATAAAGATAAACTGCCCGGATTTCAGCGGAAATTCCATGTCCTGTTCCTCATCCATGCAGAAAACCCGGCAGGAACCGGAAGTAATGTACATGATCTCATAGCTGGAATGTGTGTGATGTTCCATATGATAATACGGCAGGGAAAGGGCATAAAAGGCGGAAATATGAAAATATCTGGAAGAATCCTGAAAAATGTCTGGCATGAAAAACCTCCTGAGCATGTCGTGAGATCACGAATATCCATTTGACTCGTATATTCTCAATCCACAGTTGCTGTAATGTCCGTTTTGTGGTCTGTGAACAGTATATCACGTAAAAATAAATGCGACAATATATTGCATTTTTTCATTCAGGGGATGATACCTGTCACCTTGTGGAAAATCCGATGATATACTGAAAGCAAGATTACAAAAACGGGAGGATATTTTGTATGAGCGACCAAAACGGGAACATGAAAACAATCGAATTACATGAAAACGGCCTGGATATCCAGTTCCGTATCCGTGAAAACGGCGTGGTAGAGCTGGCAGATCTTTCTTCACAGGAAGTAAAAAAGGCAGCCATGGAGCCGAAGGAAGATATTTATTATCCGGCTGTTGAGATCCACAGAAGCGGCACCGGAAGCCTGAATATGCATGCTTACAAAAACAACATCAATCAGTCCTCTGTAGACTTTGTTTATGAGAAACATGAACTGAAAGAGCAGGACGGTGGAAAAGAACTGGAGATCGTAATGGTTTCTCCGGAAAAGCTGAAAGCCGTATATCATATGCGCCTGTTTGACGGAGTTCCGGCAGTGCAGACCTGGACAGAGATCACCAACGAGGGAAGTGAAGATCAGGGCCTGACTTACGTTTCTTCTTTTATATATCAGGGAATTTCCAGAGGCGGTAACAAACCTTATTACAAAAAAACAGATATCTATGTACCGTTTAACAGCTGGTGCTGTGAGGCACAGTGGCAGAAATATGATGCAGAGACACTGAACTTAAACGGAATGGTCGTAGACGGATTTAATCATCAGGGATATGGACTGAACCGTTATTGTTACAGTGGAAAGGGAACCTGGTCTACCTGCGAGTATCTTCCAATGGGAATTGCCGAAGACAGAGAAACAGGGGAAACTTATATTTTCCAGGTTGAAAGTTCCGGACAGTGGCTGATAGAATATGGTTCCGCCCAGGGTGGGAATCTGTATCTTACTGTAAGCGGTGCCACAGAGCAGGAGCACGGCTGGTATAAGAATCTGAAACCGGGAGAATGCTTCACAACTGTTCCGGCAGGGGCAGCCGTTGTAAAAGGAGGTCTGAATCCGGCAGTAGCAGCGCTGACCAGATATCGTAGAAAGGTACGCAGAGCGAATCCGGACGATGAGAAACTGAACGTGGTATTTAATGATTACATGAACTGCCTGATGGGAGATCCCACAACAGAGCGGGAGCTTTCCATCATTGACAAGGCGGCAGAGCTGGGATGCGAATATTACTGTCTGGATGCAGGATGGTATGACGACGGATTCTGGTGGGACCGTGTCGGTGAATGGAAGGAAGCATCCGGAAGATTCCCTGGAGGCCTGAAAGAAGTCTGCGATTACGCACACAGCAAAGGCCTGAAAATGGGACTCTGGCTGGAAATCGAAGTTATGGGAGTTGCCTGTGAGCTTGCAAATAAACTTCCGGATGACTGGTTTGTCTGCCGCCATGGAAAACGCCACATTGACAACAAACGTTACATGCTGGATTTCCGCAATCCGGAAGTACGGAAATACTGCCGTGATGTAGTGGACAGGCTGATCCGTGATTATGGCGTAGAGTACTTTAAGGTGGATTATAACGTAACGATGGGATACGGAAGTGAATTGAACAGCGACAGCTGTGCAGATGCCATCCGTGAGCATTATGAATGTCTCCATCAGTGGTATGAGGAGATCTTCCGTGATTATCCGGATCTTGTTGTGGAGAACTGCGGTTCCGGCGGACAGCGTATGGACTATGGTATGCTGAAAGTCTTAAGCCTTCAGTCAACCAGTGACCAGACCGATTATCTCTACAATGCCAATATTGCAGCCAATGTGGCAAGTGCGGTTGCCCCTGAGCAGGGTGGCATGTGGGTATATCCGTATGAGGATGAAGAAGAGCATGTGATCTACAATGTGGTAAACGGTATGCTCCTTCGCCCGTATATCAGCGGTATGGTATGGAAGCTTGGCGAGAATTCCATGAACCGTATGAAAGAGGGAATCGCCCTGTATAAGGAAATCCGTGAGGAAGTCCGTGACGGTGTGCCGTTCTTCCCGCTGGGCTTCGGTACTCTGAAGTCGGAAGTTCTCGCTTACGGAGTAAAAGCAGAGAAGAATACCTATCTTTCTGTATGGACACCGGGAACGACAGAAGCGGTGATCCCGCTGGAAGACGCAGAAAAGATCAGCAAAGTATCCGTGATCTATCCAAAGGAAGAGATGTGCGAATATAAAGTTGAAAATGGAAATCTTGCAGTGAAGATGCCGCAGGAAAAAGCAGCCAGACTGTTTAAGATCGAGATGAAATAAGAAAGATATAAAGTCCTTTTTATTGGACTGTAAAAACGACGAATGATGAAAATTACAGGAAAATAAAAAGAGTGATACAAGGCAAGATGCAGATAAAAATACAGCCAGGAGTATCGGAGTTAGATTCTGATATATTCCTGACTGTATTTTTTATAGCAGTAATTTATGGAAATGCTATAGTCCCGGTAAATGGACAGTATTGTTTGATTTACCGGATATCCGCACCCGGTTTCATGATCTGAAGCAGGATCACCGCACAGATGATCGCTCCGATACCGGGAATGGCACCGCCGATTCCCACAAACCGAAGTCCGGCATATTTTACGATCACACCACCCATGGCAGAACCGGCTGCAATACCGAAGTTAAAGAAAACCGAGATCAGAGAAGAAGCCAGGTTTACACAGGCCGGATGTTCTCTGGTGGCAATGTTCAGGAAATGCATTTGCAGCGGTGAGTTCAGAAGATACATCACAACACCCAGGATAAAAAGTACCAGTCCTCCGCTTACCAGATTGTGGGTGGCAATGGGAAGAAGCAGCAGACATACAGTCTGGATCACATAGATCAGAGGCAGCATGCGGATGCCGGTTTTGTTTGCCACCTGACCGGAACTTACGTTGCTGATGATAGCTGCAATACCGAAGATCAGAAGTGCAAGGCTTAACATGGAATCCGGAATGTGAAGTTCCTGCTGGAAGATCGGTGTCAGGTATGTATAAAAACAGTAAGTGGAAGCACCGGCCAGAAAAACAATGGCACAGCCGATGGAGATCCTTTTATCCAGAAAAAGCTTAAACTGTTCCAGGATACTTCCTGCTTTCAGACGGTTCTGACGTGGCAGTTTCATAAACAGAAGCGCCAGCAGAGCCAGAGTCGCCACAAAGATCGTGATAAAAGCCGCACGCCATCCAAAAACATGAGTGATGGTGGAAGCGATAGGCACACCGATGACCGAAGCGATACTGAAGCCCGAAAAAACACCTGCGATCACACCCGGGATATGCTCCGGGATGGAAGCAACATCTTCCGCATAAGTCATGGAGATGGAAACCACAGTACCGGAAACGACAGCCGTAAGAATACGGAATACCAGAAATACCATGTAATTGGTAGCAATGGCACAGATCAGGTTGCAGAGTGCAAACAGTGAAATTCCAAGCATGGTAATACGGAAACGGTTGTATTTTCCCACATAGGCAGCCAGAAACGGAGTGCCCAGGCCATAGGCGAAAGCAAACAGAGATACAATACTTCCGGCCTGTGTCAGTGAAATCCCGAATCCGTCAGCAATTTCCGGCAGGATACCGATCACTGTATATTCACTGGTAACCAGAAAAAAGCTGAGCATGATCAGGCCTACAACAGCCGGATTAAAAAATCGAGCTTTGGATGATGACATGATAATAAGTCCTCCCTGAAAAAATAAAGATCAAGTTTCTGCATCAGAGAAATCTTCCTCAATGCGGTAAAAGAATATCATAATTTCCACCGTGTTTCTTGTCTACAGCTGTCAGATTTTTGTAGTATATTGATATCAGAAAACGGGGAGGAGTAGAAAAAATGGCAATACCGGTATTTGGAAAAGAACAATATCCACTGCGCAAAGAGTCCGGACTTTCCTATACGATCTCGGATATTTACAAACATGTGCCGCTACATACCCATAATCATTATGAACTTTTTATTATTTCAGAGGGTACGGCCTATCATTTGATCAATGATTCCGTGCAGACGGTGAAAAAAGGAGACCTGTTTTTTATACGCCCCAATGATATGCACAGTTACAGCTTTTTTCATTCAGAGAATTTCTGTGTCCGGAATCTGGGCTTTTCCACCCAGGTGCTTCGAAATGTTTCTTTGTTTCTGGAACAGGAAGAAAAGATGGATAAACTGATAAACAGCGAGATGCCGGCCTATGTTCATCTGGAAGGGGAAAATTTCCGCAAAGTCCTGGATGCCATGGATACTGCCGGAAATCTGGTAAACGAAAGCCATCCCAGGCATGCAAGATATCATGCACAGTGTATCATTGCGCTTCTTCTGGAGGATTATTTTTTCACTTACGATGAAAAGGATCCCTGGAATCAGATGCCGTCCTGGCTGTCAGAACTTCTCTTAAATATGTCCAAGATCGAAAATCTTCAGGAAGGCTATGAAAGAATGTGTGAGCTGGCGCCCTGTTCTCCGAGCCATCTCTGCAGGCTGATGAAGCAGATCAGCGGGAAAACTCCTACTCAGTATATCAACCAGGAACGTCTGAAATACGCGGTCTATCTTCTGGCGCAGACAGACAGGGAGATTCTGGACATCTGTGAGTGTTGTGGATTTTCTAATGTGAGCCATTTTTATCATCTGTTCCGGGAACAGTTCGGGGTGTCACCGGCAAAATTCCGGAAGACAGTGTGATCTGCCTGGGGCAGTTATCAGGCTTTGCGAAATTTCCCGGGACTCATGCCTGCCCATTTTCGAAAAGATTCCGCATAATAACTGGCACTGCCAAAGCCGGTGGAAAGAGCGATTTCTGTTATAGTCATATCGGTTTCCCGGAGAAGCTGAGCACTTTTATTCAGGCGGTACTGATTCAGATAGAGATTTGGACTCTGGCTGAAATATCTGGAAAAGAGTTTGCAGCATTTGCTGATACCTACGGAACCGGCAGCCGCAATTTCCTTAAGGGAAATCCTGGAAGTGTAGTTCTGCTGGATAAAACCGGTCATGTTCCGGATGGCGGTAAGATCTGTATTGGTATGGTCTTCGGTCCGGGAGGCAGAGGGCAGATGTTCAAGAAGCAGAGCCCAGATCAGGGAAAAAGAGGACAGGATCCGTAAAGGAGCAGTTTTACTCTTACGGTGCACATAGATGTCGGCCATTTGTTTCAGAATCTGTGCCTGCCAGGAAATCCCGGGATCAAAGATAAAAAAGGAAACTTCGTTGTTCCGGATCAGAGGAAGGACGAAGTTTTTTTCATAGGCAGGTAATGTGCACAGAAGCATGGGGTGGATGAGGATGCAAAAAAATTCACATTCCCTGTGACTTTCAGAAAATCCGTAATGCATCTGCCTGGAATTTACAAAAATCCCCTGTCCCTGTTCCAGAGTGAGGATTTTTCCGTTGACATTATATTGCATCTGGCCGGACTGGATCATCAGAAATTCAATGTCATCATGCCAGTGGCTGATAGCGGAATAATTGGGATAGTGGGAAAGCATTTCATGGATGGTGTAGGCCGGACAGTCAGGATAATCGTAGACCATTTTTTCAGAAAGGTCATCCTTTAAGTCTATATAGATCATATTCATACCTCGCAGGATTGCTATAAAGTTAGATAGAAAACCGATAGAATAACTTAAAAATATACAATATAATTATAAAACGAAAAGATGCTTCGGTCAATGTCCGCGTAAACTGTAAGGCAGATATAGTGGAGCATGCCGCCGTCCTCTCCGGAATCACTCACAGTGCGTCAGGAGACACCGGGCATTTTTTTGAAGAAAACAAAGTGTATTTATAAGAGAGGGATTTACAATGGACAATATTTACAGAAGAGATCACGAAATGGCATACATCTCCGATGATGCAGTAGTGGCGCAGCAGAAAGAAACAAAAAAGGCCGTCCGGGAGTACAATGAGGCCATGCCTTTTGACCCGGAAAAGGGTATGGAATATCTGGAACGCACAGGACTGAAACATAAGAAAAACGTATATTTTGAGCCGCCGTTTCACTGTGAGTACGGAAGCCATATCGAAGTCGGAGAGAATTTTTATGCCAACACCCACTGCGTGATGCTGGATGTGGGAAAAATCACCATCGGGGATAACGTAATGTTTGGCCCCAATGTAGGTATTTACACAGCCGGGCATCCGATCCATCCGGAGAGCAGGAATTCCGCTTTTGAGTACGGGATTCCTGTCACCATCGGGGACAATGTGTGGATCGGCGGAAGCTGCTGCGTTCTTCCGGGTGTAAAGATTGGAAATAACGTTGTGATCGGCGCGGGAAGCGTAGTGACAAAGGACGTTCCGGACAATGTATGTGCAGCCGGAAATCCCTGCCGCGTGATCCGCGAGATCACGGATGCGGACAAGCCATATTACTTTAAAGACCGAAAATTTGATGAGGAGGCATGGGCAAAAATAAATGAAAAATAAAAAAGACCCGGCATTCACCAGAAAGCTTATAAGCCTGGTGATGCCCATCGCTTTTCAGCAGTTTATGCTGGCTCTGGTCAGTGCATCCGATGCCCTGATGCTGGGAGTGATCTCACAGGATTCTCTTTCCGCAGTATCGTTGGCAGGGCAGATAACATTTATCCACAATCTTCTTCTGGAAGCAATGACCATCGGCCTTTCGCTCATCGCAGCCCAGTACTGGGGAAAGGGAGATATTCCGGCAGTGGAGAGGATCTTTGCCTTTGTGATGAAAGTTACGACTGCAATCTCCCTGATCTTTACTCTGTCCGCGCTGCTGATCCCGGGAATGCTGATGAGGATCTTTACCAATGATCCGGTACTGATCCGGGGCGGTTCCCTGTATCTTCGTGTGATCGCGGTATCCTATCTGCTTACCGGAATTTCACAGATGTATCTCTGCATCCTGAAAAACAGCGGCAGAGCGGCAAAAAGCAGCATGATCAGCGCCACAAGTGTGGTAGTAAATATTTTTATCAATGCAGTGCTGATCTATGGATTATTCGGAATGCCAAGAATGGAGATTGCCGGAGCCGCACTGGCAACAGTAACGGCTCGTATCATTGAAGTTACATGGTGCGTTCTGGAAACTGTGGGAAAAGATCAGGTAAAACTCCGGGCAAAATATCTCCGCAGAGACGATCCCGTTCTCAGGAGAGATTTCTGGAAATATACAACACCGGTGATCTGCAATGAGATCGTCTGGGGAACCGGATTTTCCATGTATTCCGTAATTATGGGACATCTGGGAAGTGATGCGGTAGCCGCCAATTCCATTGCCAGCATTGTCAAAAACCTGGCCGGATGTTTCTGTATGGGACTTGGAAACGGTGGCGGAATCATGGTAGGAAACGAACTGGGAGCCGGAAAACTGGAGAAAGCCAAAGAATACGGCAGAAGGCTCTGTCATCTGTCTGTTTCCAGCGGAATCGTATCCGGACTGGTGCTTCTGGCATTCAGTCCGCTGATTCTCCGTGCGGCCAACCTAAGCGTTACAGCGGAAGGATATCTTAAGGGAATGCTCCTGATCTGTGCTTATTATATGATCGGACGTTCGGTAAACGGAGTAACCATCAGCGGAATTTTCTGTGCAGGCGGAGACAGTAAGTTCGGGCTGTACTGTGACTGTATTTCCATGTGGTGTATTATGGTTCCACTGGGCCTTATCGCCGCATTTGTGCTGAAGCTTCCGGTGCTTGCGGTTTACTTTATCATCAGTCTGGATGAATTTGTGAAGATCCCGGCTGTGTATCTGAATTATAAGAAGTATCGTTGGGTGAAGGATCTGACGGTAAAAACAGACCCTACCTGAACAGATGCACAGCCAGTCCCCACAGCGGCAGCAGATACAGATAAAAGGCAACTGCGATACTGATGTTTGGCGCACCAATGGCAGCCAGCGGCACGGCTCCTGCAATGGACCAGGGGATCATGGGCGCTATGACCACCACCGTATTTTCCAGATCCAGGGCAAAAGAAGATTTTTCCGGATTGTTTTCCCCGCACAGCTGGCTGGTGAGCATGATGGCAAGAGTCTGGTTGCAGGAGATGGCGGAAGTGACAATGGAAGTCAGTAAGGTTGTGCCATAAGGGGTGATCCTGGAGCCCAGTTTTTCCATCAGGGCTTCAATTCCGTTCAGAAATCCGGTTCCCTCAAACATGCCGGAATAGCAGGAAGAAATTCCAACGATCAGATAAACCCGCAGCATGGAAAGAAAACCGCCGCCGCTCATCAGTTTCGCAATCTTCCCATCAGAAGGCGAAAATCCCGAAAAACATAAAGCAGGAAGTTCCGAAAATGGAAAGTGCTGTACACCTACCGCAATGACCATTCCCACCAGTCCGCTGATGGCAATGGTCTTTTTTACATCCACATGAAGAAGGGAAAGTACCAGCACGATCACAACAGGAAGAAGCATCAACGGCGAGAACTCATAATAATCCTGCAGTAAATTTCTGGTAGTATCCGCAGCAGATCCTGTATGGACGGAAAAACCAAGAATTCCATACAGAACACAGCTCAGTATAAAGGGAACCAGAGCACTGCGGGTCATATTCCGGATATTGAAAAAAAGATCCGTTTTTGTCAGCTCACTGACAAGAAGCGCACTGGTGGAAACCGGAGAACACCGGTCCCCGAAAAAAATCCCGGCCAGGATCGCGCCGCCGGTAAGAAAGGGAGGAATACCCATACTGTTGGCCATAGTCATACAGATTACGCCGATGGTGGCAGCGCTTCCAAAAGATGTTCCCGTAAGGAAGGAGATCAGACAGCACAGAAGAAAAGACGCCAGCAGCATCACGGAAGGAGTACAGATGGCAGATGCATAATATACGATATAGGCAATGGAACCACAGGCACGCCAGATCGCTGTGAGCATACTGATCAGTAACAAAGTCAGTAGAACATTTTTTACTGTGAAAATTCCGTTCCGGGAAAAACGAAGCATCTCTTTTACACTTTTTCCATGGATCAGTCCATAGGAAAAGAACAGAATGTACCCGAATATCAGGGCAAAAACAACAGAAGCACCGGTGACTACACATGCGATCAGACTGGCTGCAAACAGCGCCAGAAATAAAAGTTCCATAGATATTTTTTCCTCCGTGATACTGAAAAGTCTTTTCGTATTATACCAGTATGGAAATAGGAAAACAATTGTTACATTATCAGTTCACGAAGTGCATGGGCGATACCGTCCGAATTATTGGACAGTGTAACCTTATCAGCGACAGCCTTTACCGCATCTTCCGCATTACCCATGGCAACACCACAGCCGGCAGCCTGGAGCATAGGGATGTCATTTTCGGAATCACCGAATGCTGCCGTGTCAGTCGGATCGATACAAAGGCGGCTGCACACATCAAGAAGAGCTTTTCCCTTATTGATGGAAACCGGGATGATTTCCAGATAAAAAGGTGCCGTGCGGACAACACAGAGATCATCGGGAAGATGGCTGCGGATCATATCCTGAATGTTCAGGATATGATCCGGGTCAACAGATAGGAGAAGCTTTACCGGGGAAAAATCCAGAAAATCTGCAAGGTTATCGATTTCTGTGCAGTCCATCTGATTGTTCCAGCATTCGTATTCCACCTTATATCCATGAGCATCTTCCACATAGAAGCGTTCGCCGTCGTCCAGGATTACAGTGACAGGAAGCGCTTCCAGAAAACGGAGAAGTTCCCGGGTTTTATTAAGGTCCATATGGGTTTGTGAAAGAAGTTGTCCGTCTGTGGCGTCTACGACTTTTCCGCCGTTGTAGGCCATGAGGATGCCGTGGTGGTCACCAAGGCGCAGCTCACTGGCAGCAGAATAAAGTCCGGGTACAGGTCTGGCAGAAGCCAGCATTACCCGGATTCCCTGTTCCTGAAATTTCAGAAGTGTGCTTAGGGTATCTGCTGTGATTTTTTTCTCATCGTTGGTAAGTGTACCGTCAATATCAAGTGCGATCAATTTTAATTTCATATTTGCAGTTATTTGTTGTCAGCAGGACATTCTTTTTCCTGCGATCTTTTTGAGGGAGTGATCATTTTGTGACCGGACCAGATAGCCATGATCATACAAAACAGTGTGCCGAAAGAGAAATATTTGTGTGCTTTCATGAATTTTCTGTAGCCTGTGTAAAAAGAACCTGTCATGCAGAGCAATGCTCCAAGTGACCAGTATTTATGTGCTTTCATATAAAAATTCTCCTATCTTTCTATAGTATTTTTCAGATCGCAAGCAGATTTCTGATGGCTTCCATATAGATCAGGACTGCTTCTTCCATACCGGATACCAGAATAAATTCATCGGCTCCGTGGATGCGATAGTCGATTCCTTCTTTTTCAGGTCCGAAGGCGATGATGTTTTTGAGGGATTTTGCGTAAGTGCCGCCGCCGATGACCATTGGTTTGTGCTCTGTGTCGCCGGTTACATCTGTATAAGCTTTGTACAGGGCATTTACCAGTGGAGATTCTCTTGGGAAGAATAATGGGGCAACAACGTTGTTGATCTCAATACGTCCGTTTTTATCCTCCAGTTTGTCCTCACACATTTTGCGGATCTCTGCTTCCTTAAGAGTAACCGGGACACGGATATCGATGGTGCAGGAGATCACGCCGTTTTCTGTTTTTACGATTCCGTTGCACAGGGTCAGATCTCCGTATTCATCCGCAAATTTCAGACCGATGCCGGAACCGTCACAGGCAGTGCCGATATGGGAGTTATAGAATTTTACAAAATCATCTTCAAATCCTGCCTCTGCCAGGCATTCAAAGGTTACACCTGCAGCATTGACTCCCAGGTGCGGGGTGCTGGCATGAGCCGGAACACCTTTGGCGTAGATGGTAAGCTCACCATTTTCTTCAGTTACTTTGTATTCCTGGAGCTTTGTATGGGAAAGTGCTGCTTCCAGCTTTTCTTTCAGATCATCTTCGGCGGGAATAACAGTTGTGCAGGTGTCGCACATTGCATTGGAAACAAAACCGCCGTTCATGGAAAGGATCCTGGTGTTTTTGGAGTAGGCCATCATACCCAGCTGTCCCTTTTCGCCGTGGATACATGGGAAATTGGCATCCGGTGTGAAACCACAGGAGAGCTCTTCGGCTACCTGGTTATAGTGAGCCATACATCTGGAACCGGTCTCTTCGTTGCAGCCCATGATCAGGCGGACTCTTTTGTTCAGTTTTACACCGTGGTCGCGGAGAAGCTTCATGGCGTAGAGCGCTTCCAGAATCGGACCTTTGTCATCGGTAGTTCCACGTCCGTATACATGGTCGCCTTCACGGGTAAGCTTAAATGGATCATAAGTCCAGTCACCACCCACTGGCACGATATCCAGATGTCCGGCGATTCCAACGATCTCATCGCCCTCACCCATTTCTGCATAGCCACAGTAGTTGTCCAGGTTTACGGTTTTAAAACCAAGCTCATCGGCAATCTTGAGACCTTCTTCCAGGGCTTTTGCAGGGCCTTCACCGAAAGGCTTTCCTTCGGCAGGTGTGCCGAGCTGGGAGTCGATGGCAACCAGTCTGCCAAGGTTTGTGAGCATTTCTTCTGATAATGAATGGATTTCTTCTTTAATATTCATAACGATTTCCTCCTGTTGACAGCGTTCCGGAAATGTATCCTGTGTTTATGGACAGATGGCATCTGCCTGCTTGGCATAGTGATAGACCGGAACGCCAGTATTATGAGGTCTATTATAACACAGATCAGAATAGACGGCAGAGGAGATTTTTATATTGTGGAACGTCTGGCGGTGTTAAGAGAAATTTCACGTTTCATCCGGCCAGATAAAATTGCAGTTTCCGGCTTCCAGGCCATCGATGAGAATATTCTGGCCTGTACAGAAGCGGTTTTTTACAGCCATAAAATAAATCCATTCTGCAGCTTCATCCACAGTCATCCACCGCTTCAGCGGAGTCAGATCCATGATCTGATCCCAGAGTTTTTTGTCCTCCATCACCGGACGGTTCAGCTCTGTCATGACGCCGCCGAAATCCAGGCTGTTGCAGGTGGCCTGGTAAGGCGCGATCCGCATTGCCACATTTTTGGCATAGGCCAGAACGCCACCCTTGCTGGCTGCATATTCCGGGAATTCGGAGCCGGTATGTCCGCTTGCTGAGCCGATCATCACAATAGAGTAAATATCAGGGTGGATTCCGTAATGTTCGGTAATGGAAATGGTTCCTTTTAAGTTTACGTCAATGTCATTTCCGTCCTGGGTTCCTGCATTGTTGATCAGGATATCTACAGGAGGGAGTTCCGGGTAGGAATCCTTATCCCGGATATCCAGGCAGAAATGGGTATATCCGGGCTGAGTGATCGTGGCGGTATTTTTATCGAAGCCATAGACTTCATGGCCTTTTTTCAGAAAAAACTCCGCACATCCCTTTCCGATCCCGGAGCTGGTACCTGTAATTAAAATTTTCATCGGATAAAACTCTCTTTCATACTTTTTCGCAATGCTCCCATCAGGACAGCTGCCAGTGCAAGACAGAGAATTCTGTCAATGTAATCGGTGATAAACTGGACTGCAAAACAGCTTCCGACCATTCCAAGAGGTGTTTTTGCGAGAAGCTGTACAAGAATGGAGGAACCGGAAGAGGTGATCCCGCCGAACAAAAATGCAGTGATGCAGGAGCTGATCAGAGTTGACGGAAGGGTGATCGCAATGGCCGCCGGAAAGATCTGCCATTTTTTCGGCTGAAATTTCCGGTATACAAGACCGGTCACAAAACCGAGAACGATTCCCACCGGAGCATAATACAGAGAATAAACATCTACGGTCATTCCCATTAACAAGCCGCTGATCAGATTGGGAAGCATACCATAAAACGGTCCAAGAATGGAAGCGATAAACACAGTACCGATACTGTCAAGATAGATGGGGAGCTTCAGGAAAAGAGCGATCTGTCCGCCCACAAAATTAATACAGATGGCAAACGCGATCAGGCAGATTTTCTGTACATTTATTTTTTCTGTTTTCATATTCAGTCACTCCTTATATTAAATCCTGCAAAATATCCAGTTTTTCCGGTTCCAGACCAAGGATCCTGGAGAGGAACAGCTGGAAGAATGCATATACGTCTACTTCGGTCAGTACTTTTGTATTTGGTGTTTTCCGGTAAAAATCCATGGAATCCACAACGGACTGTCCAAGAGAGATTCCTTCGGTTTCGATCTGTACATAGGAATCAAAACCCTGGCAGATATCCGGATCCAGAAAGTATGCCACTGCCAGTGGATCGTTGATCACACAGCCAATGATATGCTCCCATTCCCAGTGAAAGTCAAAATAAAATTTCGTGATCTTTCGGATAAATTCTCCGGTCTCTTTATTCAGACGACAGATATATTCCAGAAGAGTAGGAGTGAGAACGATCTTTCTTGTCACATCAAGACCGATCATGTGGATCATTTTTCCATTCTGGTGAAGGGTGTCATAGACCAGTGTGGCAGCATCCGGATCGCACCAGTAGTTATACTCTGCAACAGGGGAACAGTTTCCGTGGCTTTTAAAAGAACCGCCCATAGATACCAGTTCCTCGATCTGGTCAAAAGCTGCCGGGGCTTTCTGGATCAGGCGTGCAAGATTTGTCATGGGACCCAGGGCGATCACGGAGACTTTTTCTTTTATCAGCGCCTTGGAGAGAAAATCTACAGCACCGATTTCCTGCTGATATCCGGGGACCTCGGGCAGAAAGCTTTCGCCGAGCCCGTCAGCGCCATGAGTATCCAGAGCGTTTACGTAATCCCGCTTCAAAGGTCTGGGTTCCCCCATATAGACCGGCACATCCAGCCGGTTCATCTGCTTCAGGATCTTTTTTGCGTTTTCGAATCCCATTTCCACGGGGGAATTTCCGCAGACAATGGTGATTCCAAGTACTTCGATTTCCGGTGATGTAAGAGCCAGCATGATGGCCAGGCTGTCATCAATTCCCGGGTCGCAGTCAATGATGATTTTTCGTTTGTTCATTTTGTTCCTTTCCAACTTGTGTCAAAGCAAAAAAAATGCTTTTGTTTATCACCTCCAATAAACAAAAGCATCCGTAAAAAGACTGCAGATTGTGTATACGTGCAGCCGGAAATTCTTTTTTTACTTTGCCTAGTTTTTTATACTGGGAGGTTTTCGAACCAGTTTCGGTGGATATTTTAACATATGTTTCGTGATGTGACAAGATACGGTATCATTTCCATTCTCTTCCGTGGATCGTATACTTCCTGTGCAAAACGTGCTGCCGCCCTTTGGGACAGCTTTTCTATGGAAACGCTGTTTGTACATTCTTCTACTGTCTGAATATATCCATCGCTTAAAGAATAGGCTGTTTCCTCTGGTACACCACCGTCAATAGCAGCCCTGGTAAAAAGGGTGATTCCGGCAATAAACATATTTTTGCTGTTACGGAGCTGATCTTTTGAAAGGATCCCTTCGGTTCCATCTGGCTTCTGTTGCAGCAGAGAAAGGATCTGCTCCACCTGGCCGCTTCTTATGGCATCATACTGCATGCGTTCTCTGGCATAGGAGGTATGCTTTGAAAGATTTTCCCGCCGCTGAAAAAGGGTGTTCTCTCCTCGGTTTACTGCCAGTATTTCTTCAGAACGGATATCTCTGATGTCAATTTTTTTCATATAGTGGATACCTCCTGGTTGTAGTGCAATATTTTATTAGTTTTAGCAATATTTTATTATATTTTACCATCAGAAGATGTTATAGTCCATATTAAGAAAAAACATTTGGAGGTGCTTTTATGGAACGGGATCTAAAAAAAATCGTAAGTGAGATGACGCTGGAGGAAAAAGCCGGCATGTGTTCAGGGCTTGATTTCTGGCATCTGAAAGAAGTGGAACATTTGGGAATTCCAAAGGTGATGGTCAGCGACGGGCCTCACGGGCTGCGCAAACAGGATGAAAAAGGCGACCATCTTGGAATAAACGACAGCATCAAGGCTGTCTGTTTTCCTCCTGCAGTCTTAAGTGCCTGCTCTTTTGACCGTGGGCTGATGGAAGAAATGGGTAAAGCTATCGGAAGAGAGGCACAGGCAAATGATGTATCTGTTGTACTGGGACCTGCTGTAAATATCAAACGTTCTCCTCTTTGTGGAAGAAATTTTGAATATTACTCTGAGGATCCATATCTTGCAGGTGAGATCGCTGCCGCCTTTGTAAAAGGCGTACAGTCTCAGCATGTGGGAACCTCCATCAAGCATTTTGCGGCAAATAATCAGGAATATCGCCGTATGAGCAGTTCTTCAGAAGTAGATGAGAGAACACTCCGTGAAATTTATTTTCCGGCTTTTGAGACAGCTGTAAAAAAGGCACAGCCGTACACCTTTATGTGTTCCTATAATCAAATCAATGGTACTTTTGCGTCCGAGAACAAATGGCTTCTTACAGATGTGCTTCGTGGAGAATGGGGATTTAAGGGTTATGTTATGTCAGACTGGGGAGCTGTTAATGACCGTGTAAAAGGTCTTGAGGCAGGACTTGAGCTTGAAATGCCGGCCTCCGGAGGAGACAATGACTCCATGATCGTAAAGGCGGTAAAAGATGGAGCGTTGGAGGAGAAAATCCTGGATCAGGCTGTAGAACGTATCCTCCGTATTATTTTTGAATATGCAGACCATCGTAAGCCCCAGGAATTTACCATGGAAAAGGATCATGAAGAGGCTCAGCATATTGCAGAAGAATCCATGGTCCTTCTGAAAAATGAAAATCACATCCTGCCGCTGAAAACCTCTGAAAAAGCTGCATTTATTGGCGGCTTTGCCAGAAATCCCCGTTTTCAGGGAGGTGGCAGCTCACACATCAATTGTTTTAAGACAACAAATGTACTGGATTCTGTTCCCTGTGATGCACAGGTAGTTTACGCAGAAGGCTTCCCGGCAGACAGAGATTTTTATGACAAGGCGCTTGCTGATGAGGCTGTGAAAGCAGCTGCTGAGGCGGACAAAGCCGTGATCTTTGCAGGACTTCCTGAAAGCTTTGAATCTGAAGGGTATGACCGTTCCCACATGAGACTTCCAGAATGTCAGAACCGCCTTATAACAGAAATCCTGAAAGTACAGCCCAATACTGTGATCGTTCTTCACAATGGTTCTCCTGTGGAAATGCCGTGGCTTGGAGAGATTAAGGGACTTCTGGAAACATATCTTGGTGGACAGGCTGGCGGAGCTGCAGCAGCAAATATCCTCTATGGAAAAATAAACCCAAGCGGCAAGCTTGCGGAGACTATGCCTTTGAAGCTGTCAGACAATCCGTCGTATCTGAATTTTGGCGGTGGAGAAAAGGTGGAGTATCGTGAGGGAATATTTGTAGGATACCGTTACTATGATACAAAAGAAATGGATGTGGCTTTTCCATTTGGATATGGTCTTTCTTATACTACATTTGCTTACAGTAATCTTAAGTTATCCATGGAAAATCCTACAGAAAAAGACACCGTCATGGTTTCCGCAGATATAACAAATACAGGAAAATCTGCCGGAAAAGAAGTGGTACAGCTCTATATCAGAGACCTGACAGGCTCTGCCATCCGTCCTGAAAAGGAGCTGAAGGGCTTTGAAAAGGTTTTCCTGGAGCCAGGTGAGACAAAAACAGTTACGATGGAACTGAATAAACGAAGCTTTGCATGGTACAATACGGAACTCCATGACTGGTTTGCTGCCAGTGGAGACTATGAGATACTGGTGGGAGCTTCTTCAAGAGACATCCGTCTCACAGAGACACTTCATCTGAACAGCAGTCAAAGGCTTCCCATGCATGTTCATATGAATACCACACTTGGAGATTTACTCCGAAATCCGGAAACAGCAGAAGCAGCCAAAAAACTGATCCAAAAGTATCTTTCCGGGGAAGCTGGTTCTGAAGCTGCTTCTGAGGCTGTCAGCGAAGAGATGACCATGGCTATGACAGATTCCATGCCATTACGTGCTCTGATGGGGTTTGCCGGAGTTTCCAGAAAAGAGCTTGACAGTGTTATTGAGAAACTGAACAAGTAGCGAAGCGGATTGCGAATATCCACTTGACGATAATAAAAAGAAATTTTGAACCTTTCATTCCTTTATGCATATCCTAACAGCAGAAGTTTCTTAAAGGAGTATCTGCATGAAAAATAAAAAATGGATCTCACTGGCGGCAGCTGTTGTCCTGGCTGTGACAGCACTGCCGGCGGGAGTATTTGCTGCAAAGAGGGATGGAACAGAAGAGAAGCTTACTAAAGTTACATTGAATGAAGTAGCCCATTCGATTTTCTATGCGCCGCAGTATGTGGCAATCGAAGAAGGATATTTTGAAGAAGAAGGTCTGGATCTTACACTGGTAACTGGATTCGGAGCAGATAAAGTGTTGACTGCGCTGATCTCCGGGGAAGCGGATATTGGATTTATGGGAGCGGAAGCATCCATCTATGCCTGTCAGGAAGGGGCAACCGATCCGGCCGTGAACTTCGCCCAGCTGACCCAACGCGCGGGAAATTTTCTTGTTGCAAGAGAAGAGATGCCGGATTTCAAGTGGGAAGATCTGAAAGGAAAGAAAGTTCTTGGCGGGCGAAAAGGTGGCATGCCGGAAATGGTATTTGAATATATCCTGAAGAAAAACGGCATTGACCCGCAGAAAGATCTGACCATTGACCAGAGTATTGATTTCGGTTCCACGGCGGCGGCTTTTACAGGGGATGATTCTGCGGCGTATACCGTAGAGTTTGAGCCATCTGCCACAATTCTGGAAAAAGAAGGCGCAGGCCATGTGGTGGCATCGCTTGGGGAAGCATCCGGGTATGTGCCTTACACATCCTACAGTGTAAAAACAAGTTACATGAAAGAAAACCCGGAGATCATCCAGAAATTCACAAATGCACTTCAGAAAGGTATGGACTATGTGCAGAGTCATACACCGGAGGAAATCGCAGAGGTGATCGCACCCCAGTTTAAAGAAACAGATATCGACACGATCACTACCATTGTGAGGCGGTACTATGATCAGGACACCTGGAAAGAAAATCTGATCTTTGAGAAAGACAGCTTTGAGCTTCTGCAGGATATCCTGGAAGATGCAGGAGAGCTAGGCGAACGTGCAGAGTATGAAGAACTGGTGCAGACGGAATATGCAAAGAACGCAGTAAAAGAAAAGTGAAAAAGCTTCAGAAGTATACAGAGCAATGCCGGTTGACAGAAACATTTCCCGGGATTTATACTTAAAAAAGATTGCAAAAAATACAGATGAGGAGAGCATGTGAGATGTTATATTTTGTAAATGATTACTGCGAGGGCGCTCATCCGGCGATCCTGCAGAAACTTCTGGAAACCAATATGGAGAAGCTTTCCGGTTACGGCACGGATAAATACTGCGATTCTGCCAAAGAAAAGATCCGAAAAGCCTGCAGCTGTCCGGATGCAGAGGTGTATTTCCTGGTGGGAGGAACCCAGACCAATGCAACGATCATCGCATCTGTCCTGAACCGTTATGAAGGAGTCCTTGCGGCACAGACAGGTCATGTAGGCTGTCATGAAGCAGGCGCGATTGAATACACAGGCCACAAAGTGCTGACACTTCCGGAAAAAAATGGAAAGATCAGCGCAGAGAGCATCACGGACTATGTGGAAACCTTTTATGGGGATGCGAACCATGAGCATATGGTATTTCCGGGAATGGTCTATATTTCCCATCCGACCGAGTACGGAACCCTTTATACAAAGAAGGAACTGGAAGAAATCTCCGAGGTATGCCATAAATACGATCTTCCACTGTTTCTGGACGGAGCAAGACTTGGCTACGGCCTGGTAAGCCCGGAGACAGATGTGACACTGGAAGATATCGCCAGATATACCGATGTATTCTATATCGGTGGAACCAAGGTAGGCGCACTTTGCGGAGAGGCAGTCGTTTTTACGAAAAAAGCTCCGAAGCATTTCATGACCATGGTAAAACAGCAGGGTGCCCTTCTTGCAAAGGGACGTCTTCTGGGAATCCAGTTTGATACGCTGTTTACCGATGATCTGTATACAAAGATCAGCAAAAATGCCATCGAGACAGCCATGAAACTGAAAAAAGCCCTTCAGGAAAAAGGCTATCAGTTATATCTGGATTCTCCCACAAACCAGCAGTTTGTAGTTCTGGAAAATAAAAAGAAAGAAGAACTGGGCAAAAAAGTTCAGTTTGATTTCTGGGAGAAATATGATGAAGATCATACAGTGATCCGTTTTGCCACAAGCTGGGGAACGAAGATGGAGGATATTGATGCGCTGATCGAACTTCTGTAAAGTCATGAGCAGACAGAAAAACAGCTGAGATAATCCTGCATGCAAATAGAAGCTGCATTGCAGATCCCATCAGATCCTATAGCTGACATAAGACAGAAAAACTCCGTGAAGTCTGCATGACGGCAGAATGACACGGAGTTTTTTCATGTCAGTAACAATGCTGAATCTGATCAGATCAGGCGGAGGATATTTGGCTGCCTGACCGTTAGATGCTTTCAAAAAATTATAATTTTTTACCCTTCTCAGCAGCAGCAGTAAGCGCTTCAAACACAGCACTGCGGAAACCATTCTTCTCCAGGGTACGTACACCCTCGATGGTAGTTCCGGCAGGGGAGCAGACCATGTCTTTCAGGTCTCCCGGATGACGTCCGGTTTCCAGAACCATTTTTGCACTGCCAAGAACAGTCTGGGAAGCGAACTTGTAGGCCTGTTTACGAGGCATTCCCTGGCTGACAGCGGCATCAGCCATAGCTTCGATGAACATAAACACATAAGCCGGTGCACAGCCACCTACAGCACCGGCCGCATCCATCAGACGTTCCGGGATCACTTCCGTACATCCGAAGCTGTCTGTGATCTTAAGAATCTCAGCAAGTTCCTCCTGTGAAACCCGTTCATTGGCACATACAGCAGTCATTCCCTCACCGACCTGCGCAGGGGTATTAGGCATAAAACGGACAACTTTCAGAGGAAGACCGGCCTTTTCTTCCAGCCATGCAAGGGTTTTGCCTGGGGCAATGCCGATAATGATGTGTTCTTCAGTAAGGCTGTCGTGGACTTCGTCCAGAACCTCCTCATAAAACTGAGGCTTTACGGCAAGAACAACAGTTTTTGCAGATCTAACGACCTCCTTGTTATCCAGAGTGGTGACAACGCCGAGATTTTTTTCACTGCGTGCTTTTCCCTCGGGGGTAAGGTTGGAAACAATGATGTCCTCTTTGGAAAAAATCCCCTGACGGAGAATACCGCCGATCATGGCAGAACCCATATTTCCACATCCGATAAATCCGATCTTCATAATAAAATCCTCCTTAAAATCATTTATAAAAAAAGACACGCCTGACTCGCGTGCCTTCTTTGGCAATGAAAGCAGATAACGGGAATCGAACCCGCCTCCTCAGCTTGGGAAGCTGATGTTCTACCAATGAACTATATCTGCCTGCATCACTAATTATAGCACTGCAAATGAGAAATACAAGTGTGATTTCAGATACAGGCCACGGAGTGACAGCAATGGTATTGAGAGCTGGCAGCATCTGCAAACAGCGATCGCATTTACCAGCCCTGGCTCATAGTGCTGTTATGATATTTTGTAGAATAAGTCACATCTTCACCGAACCATTCCGGCGCGGTGTAGGCATTGGCTGCTTCCTCTGTGGGAAATTCCACTTCAGCCAGAAGAACGCCCTCATATTCTCCGTGAAAGATATCCAGTTCGATAAAAAGTCCGCCTTTTTCCGGGATCACGTAGCGGTCTTTTGTGATGAGGATTCCATCTGCCTTGGGTTTCAGGTGTTCATAAGCTTCTGCGGTGAGCGGAAGATTATATTCCTCACGGCTCATCAGTCCTTTGGATTTATAAGTGAGAAAATAGTCATCGTCCTGTCTTCGGATGCGGACCACCGGTGAGGTGCAGAGATAACCCTGCTCGATTCGATGGCAGGGATAAGAAGCCAGGTTTTCCGGCAGATTTTCTTTTTTAATAAGAAATTTACGCTCAATTTCCATAACCGATTCCTCCTGTAAATATACTGCCCTCAGTTTACATGAAAAAAATATAATTTGCAACGGACTTACCCTGCAAATTTTCTTGACATTTTTTATGGAAAAAAGCATTATGAAAGGGAATGGAAAAACCTCCGGACAGCACCGGAATAATATAAAAAGAAAGGACGGAAAACATTATGAGCAAAGTATATATTTTTTTCGCAGACGGATTTGAAGATATCGAGGGACTGACTGTGGTAGATCTGATGCGGAGAGCAGGAATCGACATCCAGACAGTATCTATTAAAGAGACCAGAGAGATCAGAACCTCTCATGGAATCAATATTCTTACAGACTGCACATTTTCAGAGTGTGATTTCTCTGATGCGGACATGCTTGTGATCCCGGGAGGAATGCCAGGAACAAAATATCTGGAGGAATACAAACCGCTGACCGGGCTTCTCACATCATTTTACCAGAAAGGCGGCAAGGTGGCAGCTATCTGTGCAGCTCCGGGTGTATTCGAGAGACTTGGCTTCCTCAAAGGCAGAAATGCCACATCTTATCCATCTGTAATGGAGCAGCTTACAAGCGCCAGAACTTCCCTGGAGCCGGTAGTAGTGGACGGAAATGTGACTACCAGCAGAGGTCTTGGAACAGCCATTGATTTCAGTCTTTCTCTGATCCGTCAGCTGGAGGGAAGAGCAAAAGCCGAGGAAATCGCAGAGTCTGTAGTATATTCAACAGAGATTTTTTACTAAAGAAGAGCTGTTTTTGCGGTTAAGAAGGAAAACCAGAAGAGCTGCACTGCTTCTGAACGGGATTTTTACGGAAAACAGGGGATTTACAGCGGTATAAGAGCCATATATGGCGAAAAAAATACTGGCGTTTTTACAGTGATTATGCTATACTACAGAAATGACTGTAAATATATAAAATGCGAGTGTTAACTATTTATATAATAAGGTATTTACTCGATATAATTAAGGAGGAACAAGAAACATGAGTTTACAGGTTGAGAAAATGGAGAAAAACATGGCGAAACTTACAATCGAGGTTTCCGCCGAGGATCTTGACAAAGCAATGCAGAACGCATATCAGAAAGCAAAAGGCAGAATTTCCATTCCGGGATTCCGTAAAGGAAAAGCTCCTAGAAAAATGATCGAGCAGATGTACGGTAAGGGAGTATTCCTTGAGGATGCTGCTAACGCTCTGATCCCAGAGCATTACAGCAAAGCACTTGCTGAGTGTGATCTTGAGATCGTTTCCCAGCCTAAGATCGATGTAACACAGGTTGAGCCTGGCAAACCATTTATCTTTACAGCAGAAGTAGCTACCAAACCAGAGGTAACTCTTGGCGACTATAAAGGACTTGAGGTTCCGAAGTCTGAGACAGAAGTAACAGACGAGGAAGTTGAGGCAGAGCTTAAGAAAGAGCAGGAGAAGAACTCCAGAACGATCACAGTTGAGGATCGCGCAGCCGAGAATGGCGACACAGCAACTATCGATTTCGAGGGCTTCGTAGACGGAGAGGCATTCGAGGGCGGTAAAGGAACAGATTATCCGCTGACACTTGGTTCCAACACATTCATCCCGGGATTTGAGGAGCAGCTTGTCGGTGCCAAGACTGGTGACCATGTAGAAGTTAAAGTAACATTCCCTGAGGAGTATCAGGCAAAAGAGCTCGCTGGTAAGGAAGCAGTATTCCAGTGCGACGTTAAGAAGATCGAAGCGAAAGAGCTTCCGGAGCTTGACGATGACTTCGCTAAAGATGTATCTGAGTTTGATACACTTGCTGAGTATAAAGAAGACGTTAAGAAGAACCTGACAGAGAAAAAAGCAGAAGATGCTCGTCGTGCAAAAGAGGACGCAGCAGTAGATAAAGTGATCGAGAATGCCCAGATGGATATTCCGGAGGCAATGATCGAGACTCAGACACGTCAGATGCTTGACGACTTCGCAAGAAGAATGCAGTCCCAGGGTCTTTCCATGGAGCAGTACTTCCAGTTTACAGGTCAGAGCGTTGAGAAGATGATGGAAGACATGAAGCCACAGGCTCTTAAGAGAATCCAGACAAGACTGGTTCTTGAGAAGATCGCTGAGGTAGAGAACATCCAGCCAACAGAGGAAGAGGTTAACGAAGAGATCTCCAAGATGGCAGAGATGTACAAGATGGAAGCAGACAAATTAAAAGATCTCATCGGTGAGAACGAGATGGAGCAGATGAAGAAAGATATGGCTGTTCAGAAAGCTGTTACATTAGTTGCCGATGCAGCTGTAGAGGCGTAATAAACCTCGGAAATGGAGGGCAAAATGAGTTTAGTACCTTACGTCATTGAGCAGACCAGCAGAGGAGAAAGAAGTTACGATATCTATTCAAGACTTCTTAAGGACCGAATCATTTTCCTTGGAGAAGAGGTTAACGATGTCAGTGCGAACCTGATCGTTGCACAGCTTCTCTTCCTGGAAGCAGAAGATCCTTCCAAGGATATCCAGCTTTATATCAACAGCCCGGGTGGTTCTGTAACTGCCGGAATGGCGATCTATGATACGATGCAGTATATCAAGTGTGATGTATCTACAATCTGCCTTGGAATGGCAGCCAGCATGGGAGCTTTCCTCCTGTCTTCCGGTGCCAAAGGCAAGAGATACGCACTGCCGAATTCAACGATCATGATCCACCAGCCATCAGGCGGTGCACAGGGGCAGGCTACAGAGATCCAGATCGTAGCTGACCAGATCGCAAAAACCAAAAAGAAGCTGAACGAAATTCTTTCCGCGAATACCGGACAGCCTCTTGAGATTGTGGAGAAAGATACTGACCGTGATAACTATATGACAGCAGAAGAAGCGAAGGCATATGGTCTGATCGATGGTGTTGTAGTCCACAAATAATGCGTAAGAAAAGACTCCTGTAAAGACACAGGAGTCTTATCTTGCTTTAAAAAGGAATTTTAAATGTCTGCGGGAGACGGACATTTACGTTTAGAAAGGAAACAAAAAGATATGGCAGATAAAGTAAGAGAAGGAAAGGTAAGATGCTCCTTTTGCCATAAGACCGAAGACCAGGTACGGAAACTGATCGCAGGTCCGGATGGAGCGTATATTTGTGATGAATGTATCGGTATCTGTTCCGAGATCATGGAAGAAGAATTCAATATGTATGATCATGAAGCAGATTACGAAACAGGGATCAACCTTCTGAAACCGGAAGAGATCCACAGTATCCTGGATGAATATGTCATTGGTCAGGACGATGCCAAGAAGGCACTTTCTGTGGCTGTTTACAATCATTACAAGAGAATTCTTGCTTCCAGAAATCTGGACGTTGAGCTGCAGAAGAGTAATATCCTGATGCTTGGTCCTACAGGTTCCGGTAAGACACTTCTTGCACAGACACTGGCGAGACTTCTGAATGTTCCTTTTGCCATCGCAGATGCCACTACTCTCACAGAGGCAGGCTATGTTGGCGAGGATGTTGAGAATATTCTTCTGAAGATCATTCAGGCAGCAGATTACGATATTGAACGTGCGCAGTACGGAATCATCTATATTGATGAGATCGACAAGATCACAAGAAAATCCGAGAACACTTCCATTACCAGAGATGTGTCCGGTGAGGGCGTACAGCAGGCACTTCTGAAGATCCTGGAAGGAACCGTTGCAAGTGTTCCGCCGCAGGGCGGAAGAAAGCATCCGCATCAGGAGTTTATCCAGATCGATACGACAAACATCCTGTTCATCTGCGGTGGTGCTTTTGACGGACTGGAGAAGATCATCGAGGCAAGACAGGATACCAAGTCCATTGGTTTTGGAGCAGAGGTTTCTGAGAAGGAAGACCGCAATGTAGGCGAAGTCCTGAAAGAAGTTATGCCGGAAGACTTTATCAAATTCGGTCTGATCCCGGAGTTTATCGGACGAGTTCCGGTTGTTGTGACACTGGATTCCCTGGATGAAGAAGCACTGATCCGAATCTTAAAAGAGCCTAAGAACTCCCTCACCAAGCAGTATGACAAGCTTTTTGAGCTGGACGGTGTGGAACTTGAGTTCCAGGATGAGGCACTTGAGACAGTTGCCCGGAAATCTCTTGAGAGAAAAACAGGTGCCAGAGGACTTCGTGCCATCATGGAGCATACCCTGATGGATCTGATGTACAAGACACCTTCTGACGATACCATCCGTAAATGTATCGTCACAAAAGAGGCAGTGGAGGGAACCGGAGAGCCGGAGATCATCCACGGGGAGGCCAAGTCTCCTGCCAAGAAAGCAGGACACAAAACATCCCGTTCGAGAAAGAAAGGCAAGCCGGAAACAGCTTGATGAAGGGAATGACATAAATGACAAATCAGGTCAATATAATGCCAATGATTGCTCTACGTGGGACTACGGTCCTTCCGGAGATGATCGTACACTTTGATGTGAGCAGAGAGAAATCCATCCGTGCCGTGGAGGCAGCCATGCTCCATGACCAGAAGGTCTTTCTGCTGACACAGAAGGACCCGGAAGTGGAAACACCGGAACTTGATGATCTGTATCGGGTAGGAACCATTGCATACATCAAGCAGGTGGTGAAACTTCCGCAGGATCTTTACCGGGTTCTGGTAGAAGGACTGGACAGAGCTGAAATACTGAGCCTGGAGCAGGAAGAACCCTACCTGAAAGCGGAATGTGAGATCGTTACCGCCCAGGAAGAGGAGTATCCGGAACCGGTGAAAGATGCCATGCTTCGCAGCATCCGGGAACTTTTCCAGAGATATTGCAGAGAGAGCGGAAAGATAAGCAAAGATCTGGTAACACAGATCATGACCATTGAGGATGTTAAGGAGACCATCGACCAGATTGCGGTGAACCTTCCGATGTCCTATCAGAACAAGCAGAAGCTTCTGGAAGCAGTGTCTCTGAATGACCGTTATGAGATCCTGGGAGCACTTCTTGGCAGCGAGATCGAAGTGATCCATATCACCAAAGATCTCCAGCGCAAGGTGAAATCCCATATTGATAAGAATCAGAGAGAGTATATCCTCCGTGAACAGCTCAAAACTATCCGTGAAGAACTGGGTGAGGATAATACTGCAGATGATATCGAGGAGTTTAAGAAACAGCTGAAAGAGCTGGATGCATCCGATGAAGTAAAAGAGAAGATTTCCAAGGAGATCAGCCGTTTTAAAGGAATGGCAGCCAGTGCAGCGGAGGCAACGGTACAGAGAGGCTATCTGGAGACTGTTCTTGCACTTCCGTGGAATAAGAAATCTGAGGATTCCGAGGATCTTGAGAATGCATGGAAAGTACTGGAAGAAGGCCACTACGGACTGAAAGATGTTAAAGAGCGTATCATGGAATTTCTTGCGGTCCGGAAACTGACCCACAAGGGAAAGAGCCCGATCCTCTGCCTGGTGGGACCTCCCGGAACCGGAAAAACTTCCATTGCCCGTTCTGTGGCGGAGGCCATGAACAAAAAATACGTCCGCATCTGTCTCGGCGGTGTCCGTGATGAAGCGGAGATCCGTGGACACAGAAAGACCTACGTCGGCGCCATGCCCGGAAGGATCACGGTTGCATTGAAAGAAGCCGGAGTCAGCAATCCGCTGATGCTTCTTGACGAGATCGACAAGACCAGCAGTGACTATAAGGGAGACACTTCTGCGGCACTTCTGGAAGTCCTTGATCCGGAGCAGAACAGTAAGTTCAACGATCACTATGTGGAGATCCCTCAGGATCTTTCCGAAGTACTGTTTATTGCAACGGCCAATGACGTACAGGGAATCCCGAGACCTCTTCTTGACCGTATGGAACTGATGGAAATTCCAGGCTATACGGAGAATGAGAAGGAACATATTGCAAGGGAACATCTGATTCCGAAACAGATGGAGATCAACGGGATTCCGGAAGGAAAACTGGTGATCCAGCCGGCAGCTCTCGGTAAGTTGATCAACAACTATACCAAGGAAGCCGGAGTCCGTTCCTTGGAGAGAAATATCGGACGCATCTGCCGGAAGACCGCACGTGCGCTTATGGAAGAAGGCAAGGATAAAGTTGTGGTCACATCCAGAAATATCTCCAAATTCCTTGGCAAAGAACGATATAACTATCTGATGGCCAATGAGAAGGATGAGATCGGAATTGCCCGTGGCCTTGCCTGGACACAGGTAGGCGGCGATACCCTTCAGATCGAGGTCAACATCATGCCTGGAAAAGGAGAACTGCTTCTCACCGGACAGTTGGGCGATGTGATGAAAGAATCTGCACAGGCAGGCATCAGCTATATCCGTTCTGTAGCAGATCAGTATAGGATCGATCCGGAATTTTTCCAGAAACATGATATGCATGTACATATCCCGGAAGGTGCTGTTCCAAAAGACGGCCCGTCCGCAGGTATAACCATGGCAACTGCCATGCTGTCCGCAATTATCGAAAAACCGGTGCGTGCGGATCTTGCCATGACCGGTGAGATCACCTTAAGAGGCCGCGTGCTTCCGATCGGTGGACTGAAAGAGAAGCTGCTTGCAGCCAAATACGCAAAGATAAAAGAAGTCCTTGTTCCGGAGAAAAACCGTCCGGATATTGAGGAGATGGATAAAGAGATCATCCAGGGGCTGAATATCCAGTTTGTGGACAATATGAAAGAAGTTCTTGGTGAAGCTCTTGCATAGACAAAAACAGAAAAAACCCTGCCCTGTTTTTCAGGACAGGGCTTTTCCGAGAAAAGGGAGGAACAACGAATGGTAATCAAAAACGTATCACTGGATATTGTCTGCGGAATCACAAGCAAGATCCCGGACACAGGAAGGCCGGAGGTAGCTTTTGCGGGAAAATCAAATGTAGGGAAATCCTCCCTGATCAATGGTCTGATGAACCGCAAGGCCCTGGCAAGGACCAGTGCACAGCCTGGAAAAACACAGACCATTAATTTTTATAATATCAATGAAGCAATGTATCTCGTAGACCTGCCAGGCTACGGCTATGCCAAGGTTTCCGCGGCAGAGAAGGAAAAATGGGGAAAAATGATCGAGGGCTATCTTCACAATTCCAAAGAGCTCCGTGCAGTTTTTCTTCTGGTGGATATCCGCCACAAACCTTCTGCCAATGACAAGCAGATGTATGACTGGATCTGCCACAATGGATATGAGCCGGTGATCATCGCAACCAAACTTGATAAACTGAAACGCAGCCAGGTGGCAAAAAGCCTCAAGGAGATCCGTATTGGATTGGGCCTTCCGAAAGAAGGAAAAATCCTTCCTTTTTCTGCAGAAACCAAGCAGGGAAGAGACGAGATATGGGCACTGATCGACGAGTTGACCGGACTTGCTGAACCGGCAGCTACAGAGGATTAAGGAGAACAAAAAGATGGGAATTATCAAGGCGCTCAAGCTGGGATTTGACTATCAGAGATATGATGACGATGGCAATGTAGTAGACATGCAGCGTGCAGTCAATGATGTAAACCTGGACATTGAAGCAGGAGAATTTGTGGCAGTTCTGGGACATAACGGCTCTGGAAAATCCACACTGGCAAAGCATATGAATGCGCTTCTGATCCCAACAGAGGGAACCATGCTGGTGGACGGGATTGATACTGCCAGAGAGACCAAACTCTGGAAAGTACGCCAGAAGGCTGGAATGGTATTTCAGAATCCGGACAACCAGATCATAGGAACTGTTGTGGAAGAAGATGTGGGGTTTGGCCCGGAAAATATGGGAATCCCTACGGATGATATCTGGAAACGGGTGAATGACAGCCTGGAAAAAGTTGGCATGACAGCTTATCGCTATCAGTCACCAAACAAACTTTCCGGAGGCCAGAAACAGCGTGTAGCCATTGCCGGTGTGATGGCCATGCGTCCGCGATGTATCATTCTGGATGAGCCAACCGCCATGCTGGACCCCAACGGACGGAAAGAAGTTCTGGAGGCTGTGAGGGAACTGAACCGTAAGGAAAAAGTAACCGTTATCCTGATCACGCATTACATGGAGGAAGTGATCCATGCAGACCGTGTCTATGTCATGGACAGTGGAAATGTTGTGATGCAGGGAAATCCAAAAGAGATCTTTTCCCAGGTGGATACCCTCAAAAAATACGGCCTGGATGTACCGCAGGTAACACTTCTTGCATATGAACTGAAGAAATCCGGTGTGGATGTTCCGGATGGAATACTGACTACAGAGGAGCTGGTGAGCGCATTATGTCAATCGAATTAAAAAATGTAACCTATACCTACAGCCCCGGGACAGCCTATGAGAGCCATGCGCTGAAAGATGTCAGCCTGGTGATCCCGGACGGCCAGTTTATCGGGATCATCGGACACACAGGAAGCGGAAAATCCACGCTGATCCAGCATCTGAATGCACTGGTACAGCCTACATCCGGACAGGTTCTGTATAACGGAGAAGATGTGTGGGCGGAAAAATACGACCGGAAGCAGCTACGCAGCGAAGTTGGCCTGGTGTTCCAGTATCCGGAGCATCAGCTTTTTGAGAATGATGTGATTTCCGATGTGTGTTTTGGACCTATGAATCAGGGACTTTCCAGAGAGGAAGCGGAGAAGGAAGCGAAGCAGGCACTGACACATGTTGGAGTAAAAGAATCCAATTTCAAAAAATCTCCTTTTGAACTTTCCGGAGGCCAGAAGAAACGAGTGGCCATTGCAGGCGTGCTTGCCATGAATCCGAAGATCCTGATCCTGGATGAGCCTACAGCAGGTCTTGACCCGAAGGGCAGGGATGATATCCTGGATCAGATCGCGGAACTTCATAAAGTGAGAGGAATCACCATTGTTCTGGTGTCCCACAGCATGGAAGACATTGCGAAATATGTGGAACGGCTTATTGTTATGAACCACGGAGAAGCGGTATTTGATGATACTCCCAAGAAAGTTTTTTCCCATTATAAAGAACTGGAAACCATGGGACTTGCAGCACCGCAGATCACTTATATCATGCATGCTTTGAAGGAGCATGGACTGAATGTGGATGCAGATGCCACAACAGTGGAAGAGGCCAGAGACAGCATTCTTGCTGCGTTGAAAGCTTCAGATTCTCCGCTGTTGAAAGAAGGAGGAGCGGAAAAATGATCAGAGATATTACCATTGGCCAGTATTATCCGGCAAAATCCGTTCTTCACAGACTGGATCCCCGGACCAAATTCCTGGGAACTCTGGGATTTCTGATTTCCGTGTTCCTGTTCCATACGTTTCTTGGATATGCGGTGGCAACGGTATTTCTGGTGGCCATGATCGCAATTTCCAAAGTTCCTGTGAAATTCATGTTCAAAGGTCTGAAGGCCATTGTGATGATCCTTCTGATCACCGTTGTGTTCAATATTATCCTGACGCCAGGTGAAGTACTGTGGCGTTTCGGAATCATCAAGGTTACGAAGGAAGGTCTTGTTCTTGCTGGAAGAATGGCAATCCGTCTTGTTTACCTTGTGATCGGATCTTCCATTATGACACTGACCACCACACCGAATCATCTGACAGACGGTCTGGAGAGACTTCTCCGCCCGCTGAATAAGATCCATGTGCCGGTTCATGAAATCGCCATGATGATGTCCATTGCCCTTCGTTTTATTCCGATCCTTCTGGAGGAGACCGATAAGATCATGAAGGCACAGATCGCCAGAGGTGCGGATTTTGAAAACGGAAACCTGATCCAGAAGGCAAAAAACATGGTACCACTTCTTGTACCGCTGTTTATTTCTGCGTTCCGCCGTGCCAATGACCTTGCCATGGCCATGGAAGCCAGATGTTACCACGGCGGTGATCACAGAACGCAGATGAAACCGCTGCATTATGAAAAGAGAGATTACATTGCATTTGTGATCCTTGTGGCATATCTTGCAGTTGGAGTGGCGTTCCGTGTAGTGGGACTGTAACCGAGCCAGGCGGATTCCTGTGAGACTGTGAGTATTCAGCTATGGATAAGCAGTGTCAGAAGATGCCTGCATCAGGAGGTATATTATTTTATGAAACGAGTAGGACTTGTAGTGGCTTACGATGGAACGCATTATTCCGGCTGGCAGACACAGCCAAACGGAATGACCATTCAGGGTGTCTTAAACGATACCTTAAGTGAGCTGCTTGGAGAAAAGATTGAGACCATCGGTGCCAGCCGTACAGATGCAGGGGTACATGCTCTTGGAAATGTGGCGGTTTTTGATACCGAGTCCAGGATCCCCGGGGAAAAATTTTCCTATGCACTGAACCAGAGACTTCCGGAAGATATCCGTATCCAGCTTTCTGAAGAGGTGGAACCGGATTTTCATCCCCGTTACTGTGACAGTGAAAAAACATATGAGTACCGTATCCTGAACCGGAAATTCCCGGTTCCCACAGAAAGACTGTATTCGTATTTCTATCATTACAAGCTGGATGTGGATAAGATGAAGGAGGCAACCTCCTATCTGATCGGGCGCCATGATTTTGCCAGTTTCTGTGGTTCCGGTGCCCAGGTGAAGACAACTATCCGAACGATTACTTCCATGGACGTGTGGAGAGACGGGGATATGGTGACCATCCGTGTTTCCGGAACCGGATTCCTTTACAATATGGTGCGTATCATTTCCGGAACCCTGATCGAGATTGGAAACGGACAGTATCCTCCGGAACGGATGGATAAGATCCTCAAAGCCTGTGACCGGGCTGCGGCAGGTCCAACAGCTCCGGCTCAGGGACTGACCCTGATGGGAATCGAGTTTTTCTGAAAAAGGTACGAAAAAGAGGCACTGAAATGAAAAATACGCAGGATCTGCTGCATGGAAATATTAAGAGTGAACTGATCGCACTGACCATTCCTCTGGTACTGGGAAATATCCTGCAGCAGTTTTACAACACCATAGATTCTTTTATTGTGGGAAGATATGTGGGAACAGAAGCCTTTGCAGGCATTGGCGTTGCAGGCAGTATCATGAACCTGTTTATCTTTATCCTCAATGGTGGATGTAATGGAATGTCCATTATTTTTGCAGAACTCTACGGGCAGAAAAATTATGAAAAACTTCGAAAAGAAAGCTTCCTTTCGCTGAGCGCGGGAGGGGGCTTTACCATTGTTTTGAGTATTGTAAGCCTTCTGGTTCTGTATCCGGTGCTGGGCCTGATCCAGACACCGCCGGAGGTAGAGCCTTATGTTGTGGCTTATCTTCAGATCATTTTTATCGGACTTCCTGCCACCTTCCTTTATAACTGGTGCTCTGCAGTGCTCCGGGCTGCCGGAGATACGGAAACGCCGCTGTGGACTCTTTTTATTGCCATGTGCATGAATCTGGCACTGGATGTTGCTTTTGTACCGGGACTGCATATGGGAACTGCCGGAACCGCTCTGGCAACTGTGATCGCCCAGCTTTTTTCCGCAGGCGTATGTCTGTGGATCATGAGGAAAAAACATCCCATTTTCTTCTTCAGCCGGAAAGATATGGGGATGGATCTGCCGCTTCTGAAGAGAACAGCCAATTTCGGTGCTGTGTCGGCACTTCACCAGTCCAGCATTTACATTGGAAAGATGCTGGTCCAGGGAGCGGTAAACTCCGGCGGAACAGAGATCATTTCCGCATATACGGCGACCACCAGGATCGAAGGATTTTCCAATTCCTTCGGAGACAGCGGTTCCACAGCCATCTCTGTATTTGTGGCCCAGAACCGTGGCGCAGGAGATAAAAAGAGAGCGCTGAAAGGATTTCATCAGGGGCTTGGGCTGATGATCGTATTTGTCATCATTTTGTCGGCATTGCAGGCAGCTCTGACAAGAGGAGCAGTACAGCTTCTTATGGGAAATCCGTCAGAAACTGTAATGAAAAATGCAGTTTTGTATATGAATGTGGTATCTGTCTTTTACATCCTGAATTTCATCGGAAACGCAGGGGTGGGATTCTTCCGTGGAATCGGAAAGATTTCCGTTCCGGTGATCGGAAGCACACTGCATATTTCCATCCGTGTGGTTCTGTCCTATCTTCTGATCGGCAGGATGGGGCTTGAGGCTGTCGCCTTTGCCACAGGGATCGGCTGGATCAGCGTTGTGCTGTATCAGATCGTAGTTTACCGGAAGGTGAGAAAACAGGAATTTTGTTGAAAATTACAAGAAAAAACAGTTGACAGCCAAGGTACCTTATAATATAATAACTCAATGTGACGTAGTGCGAAGATGCTAGAGCCAATAGCCCCGGCGACGGCATTTTATCAGCGGTTTCGGACATTTCCGCGATTTATTTTGCACCCGCGTTTCCATTTACTTTTTTTCGCGGAAGTACCGCGGTTTGAGAAACATTATCGTTGATAAATAACAGGAGGTAGGACCATGCAGACTTATATGGCTAATCCGGATAAAATCGAAAGAAAATGGTATGTAGTTGACGCAGAGGGTTGCACTCTGGGACGTCTGGCATCCGGTGTTGCAAGTGTTTTAAGAGGAAAGAACAAACCTCAGTTTACACCGCACGTTGACACAGGAGATTATGTAATCGTTGTAAACGCTGATAAGATCAAAGTTACAGGCAAGAAGCTTGAGCAGAAGATTTATTATAACCACTCCGACTATGTTGGTGGAATGAAAGAAACCACATTAAAAGAAATGTTAGCAAAGAAACCTGAGAAGGTTATCGAGCTCGCAGTTAAGGGAATGCTTCCGAAAGGACCTCTTGGAAGAGCTATGAACAAGAAACTTTTCGTATACGCAGGACCAGAGCACAAACATGAGGCTCAGAAGCCTGAAGTTTTAACATTTTAATAGGAGGTAGAAAACATTGGCTAGCGCAAAATTCTACGGAACAGGAAGAAGAAAGAAATCAATCGCAAGAGTTTACCTGGTACCTGGAACAGGTAAAATCACTATCAATAAAAGAGACATCGATGAGTACTTCGGACTTGAGACTCTGAAAGTTATCGTTCGTCAGCCACTGGCTTTAACAGAGACAGAGGGTAAATTCGACGTGATCGTTAACGTTCGCGGCGGTGGATACACAGGACAGGCTGGAGCAATCCGTCATGGCCTTTCCAGAGCCCTTCTCGAGGCAGACAACGACTACAGACCAGCTCTTAAAGCTGCTGGATTCCTTACACGTGATCCACGTATGAAAGAGCGTAAGAAATACGGTCTCAAAGCTGCTCGTAGAGCTCCGCAGTTCTCCAAGCGATAATCAGACCGACATATCGAATATCAGAACATCAGACCCTGGGAACCTATGGTTCCTGGGGTTTTTTATGTAAGAAAAGGACATTATCCTTTCTTTTGACATTTCCCCCATTTTTTGATACTATATTATCATACGGACTTCCCATAGGCGCGATCCTGTGGGAGTTTTTTTTACACAGGAATTTAAGGAGGGTTTTATGGATGAGTGAAGTGAAAAAATCCGGTCACAGCCATCATCAGCGGGGACGTTTTTCCGGGAAGATCGGTTATGTGCTGGCTGTTGCCGGATCTGCGGTAGGTTTGGGAAATATCTGGCGTTTTCCTTACCTGGCGGCGAAGTACGGCGGAGGAATATTCCTGCTGGTTTATATCCTGCTGACCGTGTCATTTGGATATGTGCTGATCATGTCGGAGACAGCGCTGGGAAGAATGACGCGTAAGAGTCCGGTCGGAGCATTTGAACATTTTGGAAAGAGCGCACCGTTTAAGATCGGTGGATGGCTGAACGCCGTGATCCCGATGCTGATCGTGCCGTATTACAGCACCATCGGTGGATGGGTTATCAAGTATCTGGTGGAGTATTTAAGAGGAAATGTGCAGAAGGTTTCCGAAGATGGTTATTTTGGAAGTTTTATTGCGGATTCCTGGCAGGTGGAAGCCTGGTTTCTGGTGTTTGCAGTGCTGGTATTTGCCATCATCCTTGGCGGCGTAAAAAATGGCGTAGAACTTATGTCAAAGATCATGATGCCGGTTCTGGTAGTTCTGGCTGTGATTGTTGCCATTTATTCAATGACACGGCCAGGAGCTATGGAAGGAGTAAAATATTTCCTGATTCCGAACTTTAAGAATTTTTCCTGGATGACAGTTGTGACAGCCATGGGTCAGATGTTTTATTCGCTTTCTATTGCAATGGGTATCTTATATACCTATGGTTCTTATATGCATAAGAAACTGGATATGGAACAGTCTACCACACAGGTGGAAATCTTTGACACAGGGATTGCCATCCTTGCAGGACTTATGATCATTCCGGCTGTGTTTGCTTTTTCCGGCGGAAATCCGGAGACTCTGCAGGCGGGGCCATCGCTGATGTTTATCACACTGCCGAAGGTTTTTGCAACCATGGGAGTAGGAACCGGCGCAGGAATCCTCTTTTTCGTGCTGGTCCTTCTTGCGGCACTTACCAGTGCGGTTTCTCTGATGGAGACAAGTGTATCTACCTTTATGGATGAGCTTCACTGGGGCCGGGCGAAATGCTGTATCCTGATGGCTGTGATCATGCTTGTGATCGGTACTGCATCTTCCATGGGATATGGAGTGCTGGATTTCCTGAAGATTTTCGGAATGAATTTCCTGGATTTCTTTGACTTTATGACAAACTCCGTGATGATGCCGCTGGCAGCACTTGCCACCTGTTTCCTGGTAACACGTGTTGTGGGATATGACAGGATTGCAGCGGAGATCGAGCAGTCTTCGAAATTCCGCAGAAAAGGGCTGTACAAGTTTTTTATTAAGTATCTGGCACCTGTCTGCCTGATCATTGTACTGTTAAGTTCCATTGCAAACGTGCTTGGAATCATCAGTATGTAAAAAATAAAGTTATAAAAAAGATCAGGTGAGAATGAATGTTGAATGAAATCATTCTCATCTGATCTTTTTTTATGCCATAGATAGTTACGCTGTAGGCAAGGAAAGCTGGTTTCAGTGCTCCCATATATTGATTTAACGTGCTATATCAGTCGTTAACCTTCCAGTTAGCCAGCAGTTTCAGCTCGATCCTTGTTCCATCCGGAAGAGAAAACCAGTGGTCATTGATCGGCTTTACCGGATAAGCTTTGATCTTTTCCATTGTTTTTTCCACAGAATCAACGGCAATGGAAATGTGGTCATATCCGTTCTCTGCATCTGTGTTGATGGCAGAAACTTCACAGAGCTGGATACCTTCCCGGAACCAGCATTTGCGCTCTGGTTTTTCCCCGATCTCCCGCCACATATGCATGTCAAAAACATCTTCAAAAAATTTCTGTGCATCTTCATAAGAAGAAGTACGGATCGCTGCATGATCGATCTTTGCCATAAAAATCGTTCCTCCTTTGTATATGATGTATATGAGATTTTTTATCTGTCATAAGAATAAGCGATTTTGTGATAACTGGCAAGGAAAAAAGATTATTATACAGGGGGAGTTTTCTGGTCAGTGAGGGATTTTCATGAGAAAAGGTACAGACAGACCAGAGAACACAGAGGATGCGGAGATTTGGCTTTACAGCAGAGAAGAATATCAAGTATAATACTATAGCATCGAAAAATCCGCTCCATCAAAAAGGAATCCTGCAAACAGGGATCCCATCGGGATGGCAGCATAAAGGAAAACAAATATAATACAAAAATCACAACAATAAAGGAATATAACAAATGAGTATTTTAAATGTAGAACACCTGACTCACGGATTTGGAGACAGAGCGATTTTTGAAGACGTGTCTTTCCGTCTTCTGAAGGGAGAACACATTGGACTTGTAGGCGCCAACGGCGAAGGAAAGTCCACGTTTATGAGCATCGTAACCGGAAAGCTGATGCCAGATGAAGGAAAAGTAGAATGGGCAAAAAATGTCCACGCAGGCTATCTGGATCAGCATGCAGTGCTGGAAAAAGGCATGACCATTGGCCAGGTGCTGAAATCTGCTTTTGATCCCCTTCTGAAAAAAGAAGAGCGTATGAACGAGATCTGCGACAAACTGGGAACTGCAGATCCTGACGAGATGGATGCACTGATGGAAGAACTCGGAACCATCCAGGACGAACTGACACTTCATGATTTTTACGCCATTGATGCAAAAGTAGAGGAAGTTGCCCGGGCACTGGGACTTCTGGATCTGGGACTGGACCGTGATGTTACAGACTTAAGCGGAGGCCAGAGAACCAAGGTACTCCTTGCCAAACTGCTTCTTGAGAAGCCGGACATCCTGCTTCTGGATGAGCCAACCAACTATCTGGATGAGGAACACATTGCATGGCTGAAAAGATATCTTCTGGATTATGAAAACGCCTTTATCCTCATTTCACACGATATTCCGTTCCTGAATTCTGTAGTTAACATCATCTATCACATGGAAAATCAGGAACTGAACCGTTACGTAGGAGACTACGACCATTTCCAGGAAGTCTATGTGGTTAAGAAGGCACAGCTGGAGGCTGCCTACCGAAAACAGCAGCAGGAGATCAGTGAGCTGAAAGACTTCGTAGCAAGAAACAAGGCACGTGTTTCTACAAGAAATATGGCCATGTCCCGCCAGAAGAAACTGGACAAGATGGATGTGATCGAGCTGGCAGCAGAGAAGCCGAAGCCGGAGTTTAACTTCCGCTATGGACGCACACCGGGCAAGATGCTTTTTGAAACACATGATCTGGTCATCGGATATGATGAACCACTTTCCAAACCGCTGAATTTTACCATGGAGCGTGGACAGAAGATTGCCCTGGTAGGAACCAATGGTATCGGTAAAACGACACTGTTACGAAGCCTTCTTGGCCTGAACAAACCGATCTCCGGAAGTGTGGAGCAGGGAGAAAATCTCGAAATTGGATATTTTGAGCAGGAAGTAAAAGGCGAGAACAAGACCACCTGTATCGAAGAACTGTGGCAGGAATTCCCGTCATTTTCCCAGTATGAGGTACGTTCCGCACTGGCAAAATGCGGCCTTACAACCAAACACATCGAAAGCCAGGTCCGTGTCTTAAGCGGTGGTGAGCAGGCAAAGGTCCGTCTCTGCAAACTGGTGAACCGTGATACCAATATCCTGCTTCTGGATGAGCCCACCAACCATCTGGATGTGGATGCAAAAGACGAGCTGAAAAAAGCTCTCCGGGAATACCGCGGAAGTATCCTTCTCATCTGCCATGAGCCGGAATTTTATCAGGATGTGGTAAATGAAGTATGGGATATGAGCAAGTGGACGACAAAGATTTTCTGATGATGTAATTACGATAGAAAAGAAAGGGGTATTTCATGGGTGAAAAACCTCAGAAGATACAAGAACAGAAACAAATAAGCCTGGGTGTGCTGGCTCACGTAGATGCAGGAAAGACAACTTTATCGGAAGGCCTGCTTTTTAAATGCGGAAGGATCCGGAAGATCGGACGTGTGGATCATAAAGACGCATATCTGGATACGTATGAACTGGAACGGGAACGAGGCATTACCATTTTTTCCAAGCAGGCAGTTTTTTCTATGGGAGCGTTTAATGTGACGCTTCTGGATACTCCAGGGCATGTGGATTTTTCTGCGGAAATGGAGCGCACACTGCAGGTGTTGGATTATGCGATTCTGGTGATCAACGGAGCGGATGGTGTGCAGGGCCATACCCAGACACTGTGGAGACTTCTTGAACAGTATAAGATCCCCACATTTCTTTTTGTGAACAAAATGGATCAGGACGGAACAGACAGAGAGGGGCTTCTTCAGGAGCTGAAGAAGAAATTAAGTGGAAATTGTGTGGATTTTGGTGGAGAACTGGAGTGCCACGGTGCAGAAGAATCCGGGAAAGCCATGCAGCAGGTGGATAACTTCGGGAAAACTTCCGGTGAGCCTGAAAATGAATCCGGAGTGGAAAAGCAGATGGATCATGATGGACGTTTTGCAGACAGCAAAAAAAGCGACTATATCAACGGAACCGATGATTTTCTGGAAAATATCGCCGTATGTGATGAAAATCTTCTGGAAAACTTTCTTGAAACAGGGATTATCAAAAAGAAAGCTGTGGTAAAGCTGATCCTGGAGCGGAAGCTTTTCCCCTGTTTCTTTGGCTCAGCTCTGAAAATGGAAGGCGTGGATGCGTTCATCCGCGGTATGGAAACCTATATGGCAGCGCCTGTTTACCCATCTGAATTCGGTGCAAAAATTTTCAAGATCGCCAGGGATGATCAGGGTAACCGCCTGACTTACATGAAGATCACAGGCGGCAGCCTGAAAGTAAAAGAAACGCTTACCAATGCAGGGAGAAAAGGAATTCCGGAAGAAGAGATCTGGGAGGAAAAAGTGGATCAGATCCGTATTTATTCCGGCGCGAAATTTGAGATGATCAAAGAAGCGGAGGCAGGAACCGTCTGCGCGGTTACAGGTCTGACTGAGACCTATCCGGGAGAAGGACTGGGCATTGAAAGAGAGTCTGTCATGCCGGTTCTGGAGCCGGTACTGAATTATCAGATCATCCTTCCGGAGGGCTGCGATGCCCACAAGATGCTGAAAAGCCTGAAAGAGCTGGAAGAGGAAGAGCCACAGCTTCATATTATGTGGGATGAGCAGCTGGGAGAAATCCATGCCATGCTCATGGGTGAGGTACAGATTGAGATTCTGAAACATCTCATCTGGGAACGCTTCCATGTGGCAGTGGAATTCGGAACCGGAAATATTGTATATAAAGAAACCATTGCCGCACCGGTGGAAGGCGTAGGACATTTTGAACCACTGCGTCATTATGCGGAAGTGCATCTTCTTCTGGAACCGGGGGAGAGAGGAAGCGGATTGCAGTTTTTTACAGCGGCAAGTGAAGACCAGCTGGATCGGAACTGGCAGCGCCTGATCCTCACCCATCTGGAAGAAAAAGAGCATCTTGGTGTACTTACCGGATCACCGATCACAGATATGCAGATCACACTTCTTACTGGTCGGGCACACCAGAAGCATACAGAGGGCGGAGATTTCCGTCAGGCAACTTACCGTGCAGTGCGTCAGGGCCTGAAAAAGGCGAAAACCGTCCTTCTGGAGCCATACTACAGTTTCCGGCTGGAACTTCCGGCCGAAAATGTAGGCCGTGCCATGACCGATATCCAGCGGATGCAGGGAAACTTCCAGGGACCGGAGACAGAGGGAGAACTGGCTGTGATCACAGGCAGTGCACCGGTTGCAAAAATGCGGGATTATCAGAGCCAGGTAATTTCCTACACAAGAGGAAAAGGCCATCTCACCTGTACGCTGAAAGGCTATGAACCATGCCAGGATCAGGAGCAGATCGTCCAGGAGATCGGCTATGATTCCGAGAGAGATCTTGAGAATCCTACGGGATCTGTATTCTGTGCTCACGGAGCAGGTTTTGTGGTTCCGTGGTATGAGGTAGAGGAATATATGCATCTGGACGGTGCAGAGATCCAGGACTGGGACGATGCGTATGATGATTCCGGTGACAGCAGTACGGGAACTGCGGAAGCTTCCGGAAGAGGATATTCCGTGCAGGGAAAAGATACGCACAGTACCAGTTATGGGACAGGAAAAACCTCCCGTGGGAAATATACTTCGATGTATGGAAGCTACGAAGAGGAGAAAGAGCTGAAGGCAATCTTTGAGAAAACCTTCGGCCCTGTGAAATCGAAGAAATATAACAGCAACAGCAGAAGCTTCGGAAATCTGGAAAGCGGCAGCAGTTTTTCCGGAAACAGTGGAAAACGCTCTCAATCTTCAGAACTTCCGGGGAAAACCAGTCAGGGTGCCTGGAGAAACAGCAATCCTGCCATCCACAGAGACGACTATCTTCTGGTAGATGGATGCAACATTATTTTTGCATGGGAAGATTTAAGAGATCTTGCCCAGGCTGATTTTCATGCGGCCCAGACCCGTTTAATGGACATATTAAGTGATTATCAGGGCATCAAAGGCTGTATCCTGATCCTGGTATTTGACGCTTACCGTGTGGAAGGCCATCCGGAGGAAACCTTCCAGTACCATAACATCCATGTGGTTTATACCAGAGAAGCAGAGACCGCAGACCAGTATATTGAGCGTACTGTCCATAAAATCGGACGGAAACATAATGTGACAGTTGCCACATCCGATGGCCTGGAACAGATCATCATCATGGGCCAGGGAGCTGCCAGAATCTCAGCCCGCGGTTTTAAAGAGGAGATTGCCTCCGCAAAGCAGCAGATGAGGGAAGAATGGCAGGAACGCCGAGACAGCAGCAAAACATACCTCTTTGACAGCATGACCCCGGAATTAAAGTCTCATATGGAAGATATCCGTCTGGGAAGAAAGAAAAAAGAAGAATTATAACAGATACCAGAAAGAACGGACTGTACACCGGGAAATAAAAAGGTGTACAGTCTTTTATTTTCGGAAAAATACCGGCTACAGGCTGTAAAAACTGCACAAAAAGTATAAACTCTCTATTATGAGCATATTTCACAAAAATAAAAAAGCTTTTTGAATTCTTTTGCAAATAAATGGGAAAAGTAGTAAAATAAGGATAGAATCCTCAGTGAGAAGCTCCCTGTCCGGATATATACCCTGGCAGGGAGTTTTCATTAGAGCAATTCAAGGACATTGAAATGCTCACAGAGCACAATAAGACGCCACGATAACAGAAGAAAAAGCAAAAAATGAAAGGATGTGGAAAAATGTTTGAAACAGGCGAATATGTTGTGTATGGCCGTACCGGAATCTGCCAGGTGACGGGAGTTACTACAATGAAGATGGACGGTTCCTCCTCGGAGAGACTTTATTATATATTAAGGCCGGGAGGGGAGACGGAAGGAAAGATTTTTACACCGGTGGAAGGCGGGAAACAGGTTCTCCGTGGAATCATTACAAAAGAAGAAGCTGAGAAACTGATCGACGAAATTCCTTCCATAGAGACACTGAGTATTGAGAACGAAAAATTCAGGGAAGACAGCTACAAAAAATGTATCCGCACCTGCGAATGCAGAGATCTTCTCCGGATCATCAAGACAATCTATATTCGCAAACAGGCCAGATTATCTCATGGCAAAAAAACAACCGCTACAGATGAACGGTATCTGAAACTGGCAGAGGATCATCTCTATTCTGAATTTTCCATGCTACTGGATATTCCCAAGGAACATATGGCAGGTTATATTGAACAGCGGGTGCATCAGCACAGAGAAGAAGAACAGGCCTGCGCTGTTTGACAAAGTGAGGCGTATCTGCTATGGTATTTCCGGTAACCTTTCGGGAAATTCTGTATCCGTGACACAGGACTGCAGGAAGTGTAGAACAGATGCAGGATCAGCCTGAATGCTGTAAAGAAAAGGAGATGCCAGAAGAATGAGAGAACAGCTTACCCGCAAGGATGTTGAAAAAATAGAGCAGGAGATCGAACACCGTAAACTGGTAGTCCGTAAGGAAGCCATTGAGGCAGTTAAGGAAGCACGTGCCCAGGGAGATTTAAGTGAGAACTTTGAGTACTATGCAGCCAAGAAACATAAGAACCAGAACGAGAGCCGTATCCGTTATCTGGAGAGAATGCTGAAGACGGCATCCATTGTATCCGATGATTCCAGAGATGATGAAGTGGGGATGGATGATATCGTAGAAGTGCTTTTTGAAGAAGACAATGAAGTGGAAAAGTACAAGCTGGTCACTTCCATCCGTGGAAATTCCATGGAGAACCGTGTCAGCATTGAATCCCCTATTGGAAAAGCACTTCGGGGACATCGCGTCGGTGACCGGGTCGAAGTGAAGGTCAATGATGATTACAGTTATTACCTTGTGATCAAGTCTATCGATAAAACAGGTTCCGAGGATGAGGAGATCCGCGGATTCTGATTGAAGCTTTCAATTACAGAAAACCGGTGTCCGATATATAGGACACTTCTCTGAAAATCCGGATTACCGGAGAATTATCACGAAAAAGAATCTAAGGCAGAAGACCTGCAATCAGGTCTTTTGTCTTATTTTTTTACATAGATTTTACATTCCGGTGGGGAAAACTTTACAAAGGGCCGCTATCATGAAAAACGTTGAAATGAGAAAAAAGGAAATCAAACATATCTAAAAGAGAAAGTGAAGGAGAGTATTATGGACTTTTTCAGCGTACTGGCATTGCTTGGCGGCCTTGCTATTTTCCTTTATGGAATGAACTTAATGGGAGACGGACTTGCGAAAGTCGCAGGTGGAAAACTGGAACGTATTCTGGAAACCCTTACATCGAGCCCGATCAGAGCGGTTCTTCTAGGAATGGGTGTAACCGCTGTGATCCAGTCTTCATCAGCAACCACGGTTATGGTTGTAGGTTTTGTAAACTCGGGAATCATGAAACTTTCCCAGGTAGTGGGAATTATCATGGGTGCAAATATCGGTACCACAGTAACATCCTGGATCTTAAGTCTTACCGGAATCCAGAGTGATAACTTTATTATCCGGCTTTTTAAACCGACATCATTTTCACCGATTCTTGCTCTGGTTGGCGTAATTCTGATCATGTTTACAAAGAGCCAGAAGAAAAAAGATGTGGGAACCATTTTTGTGGGATTTGCAATTCTGATGTATGGAATGAGTGCCATGAGCGGAGCTGTTGAACCGCTGGCAGATGTACCGGAATTTACCGGAATGCTTGTGAAATTTTCAAATCCTCTGCTGGGAGTTGTGGCCGGTGCGGTGCTTACTGCGATCATTCAGTCATCTTCCGCATCTGTCGGTATCCTGCAGGCACTTTGCCTTACCGGAATGGTACCGTTCAGTGCAGCGCTTCCGATCATCATGGGACAGAATATCGGAACCTGTATCACAGCTATTCTTTCTGCCATTGGTGCGAATGTAAATGCCAAACGTGCGGCAATGATCCATCTGTATTTTAACCTGATCGGAACTGTGCTTTTTATGGCAGTATTCTATACGGTAAATGCGGCAGTGCATTTTTCATTTATGCCACAGGCTGCAACACCGGCGGGAATCGCAATTCTGCACAGTACCTTTAATATTACAGCAACACTGGTTCTGCTTCCTTTTGGAAAATGGCTGGAGAAACTTGCCTGTCTTACGATCCGGGACAAAAAAGAAGAAACCGGGACAGCTGTGGCATCAGATCCGGATTTCATGATCCTGGAGAGCCGTTTTCTGGAGAAACCGTCATTTGCAGTTGAGCAGAGCCGAAATGCCGCAAAAAAAATGGCGGAGGATTCTCACAGAACCCTGTTTACAGCTCTGGATCTTCTGAAGCATTTCAGTGCAGACGGAAAGAAAGCAGTAGAGGAATCCGAAAAAAAGGTGGACCGTTACGAGGATGAACTTGGAACCTATCTTGTAAAACTGAATCAGAAAGATCTTTCGGTGCATGACAGCCACAGTATTTCCATTATGCTTCACTGTATCGGTGATTTTGAAAGGATTTCCGATCACGGCGTGAATATTATGGAATCTGCCCAGGAGCTTCATGAAAAAGGACTGAAGTTCTCCGAAAAAGCTCTGGAGGAACTTCGTGTCATGGAACATGCGGTGGAGGATATCGTGGATATCGCCTATAAGGTTTACGAAAATCAGGATGTACAGCTGGCCCGTGAGATCGAACCTCTGGAAGAAGTGATCGATGAGCTGAGCAAGGAGCTGAAATACCGTCATATCCAGCGACTTCGCGCAGGAGAATGTACCATTGAAATGGGATTTATCCTTTCTGATGTGACTACCAGCCTGGAGAGGGTGGCAGACCACTGTTCCAACATCGGCGTCTGTGTAACCCAGGTGCATGAAGATTCCTTTGATACGCATCAGCACCTGAAACAGATCAAGCACAGCCCGGATGAAACATTCTACCGGGAACTGGAGCTGATTCGCAGACAGTATCAGCTTCCAACATTATCCGAAGAAATAGCAAAGGATAAAACAGTAACCGCTGGTGCATAAAAAACAGAATCATAAAAGGCTGATAGAAATGTCGGCTTTCATATGCCCTGGCTATCCGCAAAAGTGTGGAGAACCAGGGCTTGTGCAGTAAAAGGAAAATAGTTATACTGAAAACAGAAAAAATAAAAATACGGCTGACAAAAAAACAGCCGGTGTAACGAACGGAGAGGGATGTGGAATGATCTACTGTGTGGAAGATGAACGAAACATCCGGGAGCTTCTTGTCTATACCCTGGAGACAACCGGATTCGAGGCAGAAGGGTTTGAGACAGGAGTGGAGTTTGACGCAGCGATGAAAAAAAGCCTGCCGGAACTGATCCTTCTGGACATTATGCTCCCGGGAGAAGATGGATATAATATTCTGAAACGGCTGAAAAGCGATACCAGGACCAGGGATATCCCGGTGATCATGGTCACTGCCAAAGAAGCGGAATTTGATAAGGTGAAAGGTCTGGAGGGCGGTGCGGATGATTATATCACGAAGCCTTTTGGAATGATGGAATTTGTAGCCAGGGTAAAAGCAGTTCTCAGGCGCTGCGCAAGACAGAACGAGGAGCGGGAACTGCACTGCAAAGACCTCCGGGTTAATGTAGCCCGTCATGAAGTCAGCTATCAGGGCGAATTGAAAGAGCTTACCAGAAAGGAATTTGAACTGCTGGAGTATCTTCTTGAGAATAAAGGCCTGGTTATGTCCAGAAATCAGATCCTGTGTCATGTCTGGGGATATGATTTTGACGGTGAGACAAGAACGGTGGATGTACATGTGCGAACCCTCCGGCAGAAACTGGGTGAGGCAGGAAATCTGATCGAGACTGTGCGCGGAGTCGGATACCGGATCGGAGATCACTTATGAAAAAAAAGATCCTGAATCATACAAGTATTATGATCGTCCTTGCTGTCCTGATCACCTTTCTGGCAGCAAGTGTAGTCACTTACAGTAAATTCAACACTTACATGCAAAATGGGGTCCGCGAGGAGGCCAGGTACATCTGCCTTGGCATGGAAGAATATGGAGATACGTTTCTCTTAAAAAGACTGCGGGCAGTATCCTCCAGCCGTGTAACACTGATCCAAAAAGACGGAACCGTACTTTTTGATTCCCAGACATCCCCGGAAAAACTGGAAAATCACAGCAACCGTCCGGAGTTTATGGAAGCGGAAAAAGACGGAAAAAGTGAAAGTATCCGTTATTCCGAGACATTTGCCAAAAAGACTTTTTATTATGCGGTGCGGCTGGATAACGGGAATGTCTTAAGGGTAGGAAAGACGGTAGATTCTGTATATTCTACCTGGATTTCAAGCCTTGCGGTTCTTGGAATCCTGATGGTACTGGTCCTGATCCTGGAGTTTGCGTTTGTGGAGAGGCAGACCAGGGAGCTGATCAAACCGATCAATGATCTGGACCTGGAGCATCCGCTGAACAATGTGTGCTACGAAGAATTACGCCCCCTTCTTGTGCGGGTGGATGAGCAGAACCGTCAGATCCGGCAGCAGGTAAAAGAGCTGAAAGAGGCCGAAGAAATCCGGAAAGAATTTTCGGCCAATGTATCCCATGAGCTGAAAACACCGCTGATGTCCATTTCCGGATATGCGGAGCTGATGATGAACGGAATGGTTCCGGCAGATCATGTCCAGGAATTTTCCGGAAGGATTTATCATGAGGCGGTACGTCTTTCCAATCTGGTAGCAGATATCATACAGCTGTCCAGACTGGATGAAAGCAACAGTGAAGTTCCTTTTGAGGAAGTGGACCTTTATGAGCTTGCGGAAGATGTACAGAACAATCTCCGTCATCCAGCGGAAAAGAAAAATATATCCCTGGAGCTTACAGGAAGTTCCGAGAAGATCCAGGGTGTCCGTCATGTGCTGTATGAGATGTTTTTTAACATTGCGGATAATGCGGTGCGCTATACAGAACAGAATGGTCATGTGCGTATCATGGTCGGAAACCGTAAGGGAAATCCGTTTTACTGTGTGGTAGATGATGGAATCGGCATTCCGAAAAGTGAACAGGGCAGGATCTTTGAGCGTTTTTACAGGGTGGACAAAAGCCATTCCAGACAGACCGGAGGAACAGGACTTGGCCTTTCCATTGTAAAACATGGAGCAACCCTTCATCATGCACAGATCCATGTGGAAAGTGAGCAGGGCGAGGGAACCAGAATGGAGATCGTTTTTCCGGGAGAAGATCAGGCTCAGGGATAAAGTGGAAAGAATCAGTAGGATTTCCCGGGGAAGTGTAGTATAATAGAACAAGGTTCAAAGGCCGGCCGGATGAGAATCTGACCGGCCCGAACTATGTATGGGAAAAATCCCTGAATCTCTAAAATAGCAGGAGGAACAAGATTATGAAAGAGCCGGTTCTGGTAGTAATGGCAGCAGGAATGGGAAGCCGCTACGGCGGACTGAAGCAGATCGATCCTGTAGATCAGGAAGGTCATATCATCATGGACTTTTCCATTTATGATGCAGTACGTGCAGGCTTTAAAAAAGTAATATTTATCATAAAAAAAGAAAACGAGCAGGATTTCCGCGATGCCATCGGTGACCGTTTAAGCGATAAGGTGGAAATCGTGTATGTCCATCAGGATCTGAATAATATTCCGGAGGGCTTTCAGGTTCCGGAAGGACGTGTGAAACCGTGGGGAACGGGACATGCCGTATTAAGTTGTGCTGAAGTTATTGACGGCCCGTTTGTGGTGATCAATGCAGATGATTATTATGGAACACATGCTTTTAAGATGGCATATGATTTTCTGGCCCAGGCACAGGAGGATACCGTTCCTGCCCAGTATATGATGGTAGGCTACCGTCTGGAAAATACACTGACAGACAACGGCTATGTATCCCGTGGGGTCTGCGAGACAGATGCGGACGGTTACCTTGCGGACATCAATGAGAGAACTCATATCGAGAAACGTGACGGCGGAGCAGCCTACACAGAAGACGATGGAAAAACATGGACCAGCCTTCCGGGAGACACACCGGTATCCATGAACATGTGGGGCTTTAACGGCGGTTTTATGAAAGAGCTGGTAAACCGTTTTCCTGTATTTCTCCAGAAGAATATTCCGGAGAATCCTCTGAAATGTGAATATTTCCTTCCGTTTGTAGTGGATGAACTTTTAAAAGAAAAGAAAGCAACCGTCAAAGTCCTTACCACACAGGACAAATGGTACGGAGTCACCTATAAAGAAGACAAACCGGTAGTGGTTGCGGCAATCCAGAAACTGAAAGATCAGGGACTTTATCCGCAGGGACTTTGGGATTAACCGGAAATTTCTGAGAAACTTTCAAAGATATGGGAAAAGTCAGGTAGTAAACCTGGGTTTCAGCTATTGTGGAAACAGTGGAACAGTGCTAAAATAAACAGTAACAGTTAGATCCAGTAGAGGAGGAGAAAAACTATGGCAATTTTAGTAACAGGTGGAGCAGGATACATTGGAAGTCATACCGTTGTAGAACTGCAGAACGCAGGATATGATGTTGTAGTAATTGACAATTTATGTAATTCCAGTGAGAAGGCTCTGGACAGAGTATCCAAGATCACAGGAAAACCGGTGAAATTCTATAAAGCAGACATCCTGGACCGTGACGCAATGAATGAAGTTTTTGACAAAGAAGAGATCGACTCCTGTATTCATTTCGCAGGACTGAAAGCAGTAGGTGAATCCGTTGCCAAGCCGTGGGAATATTATGAGAATAATATCGCAGGAACCCTGACACTTGTGGATGTGATGAGAAAGCATAATGTCAAGAATATTATTTTCTCTTCCTCAGCGACCGTATACGGAGATCCGGCAATCATCCCGATCACAGAGGAGTGCCCGAAAGGACAGTGCACCAACCCATATGGCTGGACGAAATCCATGCTGGAGCAGATCCTTACAGATATCCAGAAGGCAGATCCGGAGTGGAATGTAGTTCTTCTTCGTTACTTCAACCCGATCGGTGCCCATAAGAGCGGAACCATCGGTGAGAACCCGAACGGTATCCCGAACAACCTGATGCCATACATCACACAGGTTGCAGTAGGTAAACTGAAAGAACTCGGCGTATTCGGAAACGATTACGATACACCGGACGGAACAGGTGTCCGTGACTACATCCATGTAGTAGACCTTGCCAAAGGCCATGTAAAAGCCCTCAAGAAACTGGAAGACAAATCCGGATTAAGCATTTACAACCTTGGAACAGGTAAAGGCTACAGCGTTCTCGACATCGTTAAGAACTTCGAGGCAGCTACAGGTGTTAAGATCCCATACGTGATCAAAGCACGCCGCCCTGGAGACATCGCAACCTGCTACTCCGATGCATCCAAAGCTGAGAGAGAACTTGGCTGGAAAGCAGAGAACGGAATCCGCGAGATGTGTGCAGACTCCTGGAAATGGCAGAGCCAGAATCCGAATGGATATGAGGATTAAGAAACGGTAAGTACATATCATAAATAAAAACAGGCAGGCTTCTTTTTATAAGAGAGGCCTGCCTGTTTTTTGGGGTAAAAATGTCGCTTATCATTTCCATAAGCGACACCTGTTTTTCTCAATTATACATAGTTTCCGAATCATAAACAATGATAGCATCGGCAATATGTGTTGTCAAGCCACGAAAAATGCACTATATTTAGCAGATTATGCTCTTTTTGGGTGTGAGATATTCCTAAATACGCCACTTGGCTTCCTTTTTTCGCCGATTCGTGGTCACAAAAATGGTCAGGCTTTTGCTATAATGAATGAAAAAGGAGACTGCAATTATGCCTAGAAAAGGGGAAAATATCAGAAAGAGAAAAGATGGAAGATGGGAAGCGCGCTATGAAAAATCCTGTGACCAAAATGGCCGGATTCAGTATGGCTATGTATATGCTCACACTTATGATTCTGTAAAAAAGAAAAAGCTGGCAATTTTATGTAAAAACAGGCCACAGACAAATATCGGAAGAAAAATCTTCTTTCGGAACCTTAATCAGGAATGGCTGGCATCTGTTCGATACACTGTAAAGATCAGTACTTATACCTGTTATGAAACTTTGATCAGCATACATATTATTCCTGAATTTGGGGACATTCCTGTAAAATATATCTCATCAGATTCTATATACAGATTTTCCGAAAAACTGAAAAAAGAAGGGCTTTCTTCCCGCACCATAAAAAACATTCTTATTTTATTCCACAGTATCCTTCAATATGGAGAAAAGCAGGGATATATCAATCATCTTTCTCAGCTGGAATTTCGTTATCCTAAAATAATAGAACATTCTTTTAATATCATATCTCAGGAAAATCTCACAAAATTAATTTCTGTTCTTTGTACAGACACATCCAGATTTTGTCTTTATCTGAAAGAATTTATTACTGTGAATGTGGAAACAGAATGGATCGTGATGTGAATGCGGCATTCAATATCATGAACGAAGGAAAACGGATCCTTATAGAATGTGCATGATAACACAATAAAAAGTTCGCATCCGTACTTATAAAAACCGCGGGACACGCGGGGATAGCCTGTTTTATCTTTGCTCTGAAGGGCAATTGAGCAGGAACCCCCACATCAAAATCTATAAGATTTAAGTGGTGGGAGTATGTCACTATGCGGGATTTTGCGCTTATAGATTTTATTGTCAACAGGCTTGACAATTTTGAACATATGGTATAAACTACAGAAAAATACAACCAACAGTTGTTATGGAGGAACTATATGGAACAGATTTTCGTGTATAGGACCTCCGGTGGTAAAAATATTTTAAGTAATCTTTCAAACGAAGTAAAGCCGATAGTATTAACTGTGCTGGAGGGAATACTAAAGGATGGACTAGAGAACTTTACTACGAGACCGATTGATAAAAAGATTACGCCAACACTTTACGAAATTAAGAAGAAAGATGTGCGTATATTTTATTACAGGGGTTTGGATAATACTATAAATATTGTATATATAACGGAGCATAAACAGAAAAATAAGACGGAAAAGACAGATAAGAAAACCGCTGTTGACAGGGAAAAACGAATGTTAAAAAATCCGCTTATTCACAGAGAACATATATAGAAAATACCACCGGAGCATTAGTGCCTGAGAGAATTGATCTCTCAGGCAGAAGTCCTAAGAGTGTTTATATAGTTTCGAAAAAATATAATTTATGAAAGAAAGGAGTGATGAGTGTTATGCTAGATCCAAAATTATATTTAAATATTCAATGTTATAAAAATGGATAAAGATGTCTTTGATTTAGTTTATTGTAAAAGGAAATAGCAATATGGGTGCATTAGAAGAGCTGAAAAAAGAAGTAGCATCTGATTTGATACTTAAAAAGCAATATGAGATAGAAACGGAAATTTATAATATTGCTATATGTCTGAAAAGAATCCGGAAAGAAAAAAAGTTAACGCAAAAAGATGTTGCACAGAGAACAGGTTTAACACAACAGATGATTTCGAAAATTGAATCATATAATGGAAATCCATCAATAGAATCTTTTGTGAAATATTGTAATGGAATAGGAATTAATTTATTGGAGGTGTTATTAAATTACTGCAAATAATGTTTTAACCGAATCTGCGAAGCAGTTATTCGGTGTAGAACTGCGTAGCGAATGCGGATTGCGAATATCCGCTTGACATACAACCGCAAGAAAGGAGCTTATTATGGATAATGACAATGCAAAAGAACTGATTTCAGAAAATAATAAATATTATATAGCCGTTGATAAGAAAGAAGCATCAGGAGATATGAAACATGTGTTGAACGAAATGGTTGGATTTGGCTATGAAAAGATCGCCGAACACGAATACAATGGTGATGTAATAGTCATTTATGCAAAAAGAAAATAACATATGTCGGTAAAAAAGAACACTTGCCATACCCGCAGCACAGGTGTTAAAATAATCACATCAAACAACAAGGAGAAAAACGAATGTACGATTATCTTATCGTAGGCGCCGGTCTTTACGGTGCTGTCTTTGCTCATGAGGCGAAGAAGGCGGGCAAATCTGTTCTCGTGATCGACAAACGCCCGAATATTGCAGGAAACGTGTACACAGAGAAGATTGAGGGAATCAATGTTCATAAGTATGGTGCACATATTTTCCATACCAATAATAAGAAGGTCTGGAATTATATTACACAGTTTGCGGAGTTCAACCGTTTTACAAACAGCCCGGTTGCCAATTATCATGGTGAGCTGTACAGCCTTCCGTTTAATATGTATACCTTCAATAAGATGTGGGGGGTTGTGACTCCGGAGGAGGCTGCTGAGAAAATCGAGGAGCAGCGTAAGGCAGCTGGTATCACAGAACCGAAGAACCTTGAGGAGCAGGCAATCAGCCTGGTTGGTACAGATATCTATGAGAAGCTGATCAAGGGTTATACAGAGAAGCAGTGGGGACGTCCATGCACAGAGCTTCCTTCCTTTATCATCAAGAGACTTCCGGTCCGTCTGACTTTTGATAACAACTATTTCAATGCTCTTTATCAGGGAATCCCGGTTGGCGGATATACGAAGATGGTAGCGAACCTCCTGGACGGCATTGAGGTTCGTCTGAATGAGGATTACCTTGAGAAGAAGGCTGAGTATGATGCTATGGCTGAGAAGGTTATCTACACAGGTGCCATTGACGCATACTTTGATTATAAGCTTGGAACACTGGAGTATCGTTCTGTCCGTTTTGAGAATGAGACTCTTGATAAGCCGAATTTCCAGGGTAATGCAGCTGTGAACTACACAGATGTTGAGACACCGTGGACACGTATCATTGAGCATAAATGGTTTGAGTTCGGCAAGGATGAGGAAGGCAACGATCTTCCGAAGACTGTGATCAGCCGTGAGTACAGTTCTGAGTGGAAACCGGGCGATGAGCCATATTATCCGGTTAATGATGAGAAGAACGGACAGCTTTACGCACAGTATAAAGAACTTGCACAGAAGGAATCCAAGGTAATCTTTGGCGGACGTCTTGGCGAGTACAAGTATTATGATATGGATGCGGTAATCGCGTCTGCACTGGATATGTGCGAGAGAGAACTGGCATAAAACATATACACCAGACAGGAAACGCTGGCAGTACCACTACTAATGATAAGATCCTCTTATATTTCGGAGCAGAAGAGAAATATAAGAGGATTTTGCGTATACGGGAAACGAAGATGCGGGTACGGATGGAGGAGACAGAATGAAAAGAATAAAAGGTGTGCTGCTGGCGGCTTTGCTGACAGTGACGGTAAGTATGCCGGTTTATGCGGACAGATCAGAGAAAGTGGAACTTCCGCAGAGCAGCACGGATTATTATATGACCGTGGATTCCGGTGAGGACGGAGTGGATATTTATCCGTCAACAGATAAAAAAAGTGGAAAATTTAACGGAACTGAAATTAAAGACGGAACAGTTCTGCATATTGAAGGGGAAACGGAGAAAGACGGCGAGAACTGGGGTTATACCGAGTATCAGGGAAGACATGGATATGTGCCTCTTGATGAACTCCGGCCATCGAAGGATGAAGAGCTGGCAGCAGCCGGAATAACGAAAGGAACCGGTGCAGATTCAGCAGGAACCGGAATTGAACAGGGTCTGAATGACCAGACGGGATCATCCGAAACCCGGCAGGAACCGAATGACAGTATTGCCGTATCAGGAACGCCACGGGAATCAGATGACAGTACGGATGTCTCCGGAACAGAGAAAGAAGTATCTTCCGGCGGAACTGGGGAAGTATATGGTCCGGCAGTACAGATATCTCCGGTTTCCACAGAAGAACAGGAAGAGACAGATGCGAAACCGGTCAATGGTTCCGTTGCGAAATCCTTCAAAGAAACAAAAGTATGGTACAGGAATCCTTTTATCTGGATCGGGACAGCGACAGCGCTTGCAGTGATCGGGATTTTCGGTTATCATTTGAAAAAAAGAGGATAATCATACAGTTAAAGCAAAAGAGGAGAATCATGTGAAAAGATCAAAACTGTTCAGGAAAAAATTGCTTCCATTATTTCTGAGTGTGGCTGTCGCGGGTAGTCAGGTGCCGGTTATGGCTGCGGATTTCGGTGATACGGCAGTCGTGTCAGCGGATGCGGATGAGACAGAGAGAAGTCAGAGCATACGAAATCAGGGTCAAACCGGGGAATCATCTGAAGCAGGGGCTGAAGATGGTGGAACTACGCAGAACGATACGGATGGAGTATCTGTGGCAGGAACCTCAGATACAGAAACGGAAGAGATCTCGCAGGGAAGTGACGACAATATTTCGGAGGAGCTGGATCAGGATGACAGAACAGACTGGACTTCGCCGGATAGTGAGGAGAATGTTTTTTCTGATTCTACAGAGAACACATTTGGAGATGGAACCGGTGATGGGGAAGACTCCCAAATAGAATATATCAAAGGACGTCCGCTGACAGAAGAGGAAGAAAAAGAACAGCTGGCTCCGTTTGATTCCCTTACCAGTTACACGACAGCTGAGCCTATCGGAAATGATACAGAGGATGTTCCAGGGGCACGGGCAGCGGCGTATCCGTCCTACTATAATGCAGCGGATCTGGGATACGTAACTTCTGTGAAAAATCAGGAACCCTACGGAATGTGCTGGGCATTTGGAATGGCATCACTTCTGGAGACTTCACTCCTTTCACAGGGCCTTGGAACATATGATCTTTCTGAAGAACATCTGGCGTATTTTTTTGCAAACCGGAATAACGATCCTCTTGGAAATACTGCCGGTGATATTAATTACCATTATGGAACAGATGACTATGGAAATCAGGATTATCATGAATCCGGAAATGACATGCTCGCATCATTTTTTCTGAGCACCTGGTCAGGGATGACAACAGAAGAAGATGTTCCGATGGCAACAGATGAGACACATACGAAGAAAACCGGAGTAATCCCGGATGCGTCCAAGGAATACGATGCGGTGGCATATCTGAAGAATGCATATTTTTCCGATTATTCAGTAAGTGCAATGAAAAAAATGGTGCTTGCGAATAATGCAGTGACCCTTATGTACAATGCACAGAATCGATATTACAATGCGGATACAGCCGCATACTCCTATCCGTCCAGTACCAAAAGCATCAACCATCTGGTTACAGTAGTGGGATGGGATGACAATTATTCTGCAAAAAATTTTAAGACAGCGTCGAATGTAACTGCAGATGGTGCATGGATCGTCAAGAACAGCTGGGGAGAAAACTGGGGAAAAAATGGATATTTCTACTTATCTTATCAGGATGGTTCCATTAACAACCTGGTGGCAGCTTCAGCAACGAATCAGCCAAAGTATACCAATAATTATTTTTATGACGGAACCTGCGGGCTGAGTGCCCTGGCGATGTATGCCGGAGATAAGATTGCCAGTGTTTTCCGTGCTTCTGCAGGAAACGGTAAGGCGGAGAAGCTTGGCGAAGTGACGCTTGCAGCTCTGACGACCAACAATACCTATAAAGTGCAGGTGTATACAAACCTTAAAAACGCAAAAGATCCCACAAGTGGAACGCCGGCATATGCCACACCGGTAACTTTAAGACAGCCGATGGCCGGAATTATGACATTTCAGATCCCGGAGGTACTGATCAGCCAGGGAAGTTCTTACTCTATTGTGGTAACGAATGCGGGAAATGCAACTATTAAGTATTATGTGGAAGCAGAAGTTTCTTATGGCTGGTGCGAATTCGAACCCTCGATTCTGTCAGGTCAGAGTTTCCGTTATCTGAATTCGCAGAAAGAATGGGAAGATGGTGCGGATCTTGTGTTAAGTACCAAAACGAGGGATATTTATGGAATTACCTATCGGATCAAAGCCCATACAAAAACACTGGACAGCCCGGCAAAAATGCAGATTTCCAATACATCTCTGTCCATGTATGCCGGTGAGAAAAAATCTCTGAGTGCTTCCGCAACAAGAACGGAGATGACAACGTCCGGAATCAGCTGGGAGAGTTCGGATACGAATATTGCCACAGTCAGCAGTAATGGTCTGGTAACTGCGAAGCATCCCGGAACAGTGACGATTTCCTGCTATGGAAATAACGCGAAAGGAATCAGGGCATCCTGTAAAGTAACCGTGAAATTAAAACAACCTGCCGGGCTGAAGATCACTTCCAAAGCCTACAATAAGATCAACCTGGCCTGGTCAGCAGTAACGGGATGCAACTATTATGTGATCTACCGAAGCGAAAACGGTGGAAAAGAAAGCAAACTGACGAGTATGAAATCCAGTATACAAAGCTGGAGTGATACGACTGTAAAAACAGGAAATACCTACAGTTACCGTGTCAGGGCAGCATATGTATGTACAGGAAAAACAACGCTCTATGGAACTGCTTCCACTGCCGTGTCCGCAAAGACAAAACTTGCAAAAGCAGCAGCCAGTGCGACTGCGGTTTCTGGTCCGAAAAATACAGTTTCCTGGGGAAAAGTTCCGGGAGCAAGCGGCTATCGTGTATATCGCAGAACAGGGAACAGTGACTGGGAGAGGATCGCTGAAGTGAAAAGTAATGTTTCCAGCTATCAGGATTCCCAGATCCGGGGAATTACGTCTTATACGTATTCTGTACGTGCATACCGTAACGTAGACGGAAAGAAAGTTTTTGGCAGCTATAAGGAGAGCAGAGCTGTTTTATCCTATCCGGATATCCAGAAAATTTCTGCTGTGAAGAAAACATCCAGTGGACTTAAACTTTACTGGAGGGCACAGAGCCGTGCAACATTCTATGATGTTTACCGGAAGACCAAAAACAGCACCTGGAAAAAAATAGGCACTGTCTCAGGCAGAAGTACTACAGCATCTTATGAGGATAAGACGGCGAAGAAGGGGACAACCTACTATTATGCGGTCCGTGCCGGTGTAAAAACATCCGAAGGGAAAACGCTCTGCGGAAGTTACGCTGCAAAATCAGGAAAAAGATAAAAACAAAAAGTCAAAACTCCCGTTTCCATTCCTCTGAAAAGAGTATGGAAACGGGAGTTTCTGGTTGAATATGTGTGTATATATGATATATCAGGCAGTTCAGAAGAAAGATCAGTCGTTGTTGATCACAACACCTTTCTGAAGCATTACATTGGCATAAAGTGCTTTCTCACTTGTGGAGATGATGCAGTATGCAGTTTTTGCTTCATCATAGAATGCGAAACGCTCGATATTTCCGATGGCTTTCTCGCCACGCTCGTCATGTTTGGAAACGATCTCTTTATATGTATCCCAGATCGGTGTCTCCACGTCATCACCAGGCATTACTTCCATCAGGTTTACCGGATGTTCTACATAGGTATCCAGCGGGAAGAGTTTCAGGATGGCATCCAGGATCTCCGGAACACCATGTCCGTCACAGCGGATGGTAATGGCATTTTTTCCCATGGATTCTACCGGGAAGTTTCCGTCAGCGATTACAAGACGGTCACTGTGTCCCATCTCACATAAAACTTTCAGTAATTCTGGTGATAAGATTTCTGGAATTCCTTTTAACATTGTTCATATCCTCCTAAGATCATTGTGTACTTATAACATTTCCGGAAAATGCTGCATCCGTTTCTGGTATTCAGAACGGGATACAGCGCTTCCTGAAATTGTTATGCTGCCGGTAGTATCAGACGGACCTGCCCGGCCACAGGTTTGTATTACTTTTAATTATTAATCTAACGGTATTTTGTCTTCTTTTCAAGGTAATATTTTCCTGTAAATGATGAAAATTTTATAGTTGACAGAAACGTTTCGGTGCGTTAAGATGAACTCAAACAGAAACGTTTCGGTTTCTAGATCAAATGAAGAAATAATATAAAAAATAAACACAATAATTCCAAGGAGGAAAAGATTATGCCACTGGTTACATCTAAAGAAATGCTGTTAAAAGCACAGAAGGGCGGATATGCGGTAGGAGCTTTCAACGCAGAGAATATGGAAATGGTGAAAGCGATCATCCAGGCAGCTGAGGAGCTGAAAGCACCGGTTATGATCCAGACAACACCATCTACGATCAAATATGGTACTGTTGAGACTTACGCAGCAATCGTGGCAGCAGAGGCAGCCAAGGCTTCTGTTCCGGTATGCCTTCATCTTGACCACGGCAGCAGTTTTGAACTTGCAATGCAGGCAATGCATGCAGGCTACACATCTGTGATGATCGACGGTTCCAAACTGGATTTTGAGGACAATATCAAAGAGACCAAGAGAGTTGCGGACGTAGCAGCAGCCCTGAACATTCCATGTGAGGCTGAGCTTGGTAAGGTAGGCGGTAAAGAGGACGACCTTGAGGCTGAGGCAGACACCAACACAGATCCGCAGGAAGCAAAAGAATTCGTAGAGCGCACAGGTGTTACTTCTCTGGCAGTTGCCATCGGAACCGCACATGGCTTCTATGTAGGAACACCGGTTCTTGACAAAGAGCGCTTAAGTGAGATCAGCGAAGTTGTAGATATCCCGCTTGTTCTTCACGGAGCATCCGGACTCAGCGATGAGGATGTCAGTGATTGTGTAAAACGTGGTATCTGTAAAGTAAATTTTGCAACAGAGCTTCGTGCAGCATACTCCAAAGCAGTAAAAGAGACATTTGCAGAGAATGAGAACACCATCGACCCGAAGGCATACGGAAAGAAAGCCATCCAGGCAGTGAAAGAGCTGGTTGAGGCACGTATGAAAGTCTGCGGCTGCGATGGAAAGGCAGAATAAGGAACTTCTGTAAAAAGCAGAAACGGAGTGATCAGTATGGCAGCAACCATGAAAGATATTGCCAAGCGGACGGGACTTGGGCTTGCGACGATTTCTTCTTATTTTAATGGCGGAAACGTAAGAGAAAAAAACAGAGTAAAGATCGAGGAAGCCATCGAGGAACTGCACTATGAGGTCAATGAGGTGGCAAGAGGCCTGAAGACCAATGCCACCAAGACCATCGGGGTAGTGATCCCGGAGCTTAATAATACCTTTTGTGCGGAGATCATCACAGGAATGGAGGATGTGCTGCGAAGCCACGGATACGCCACCATTGTCTGTGACTGCCGTACCGATAAGAAACTGGAGCGGGACGCAGTGGAATTTTTAAGCCGGAAACGTGTGGATGGGATCATCAGCATGCCGGTGGATGCTGAAGGCAATCATCTGAAAAAATTCCAGAAAACCGGGAAGCCCATTGTACTCATTGACCGAAGAATACAGGAGCTTTCCTGCGACAGTGTTCTTGTGGACAATGAGAAGGCGGCCGAGGATGCCATGAGAGTTTTTTTTAAGGCAGGACACCGTAAGATCGGGATTATCGGCGGCCCGGAGGAAATTTCCACGGCGCAGGAACGTCTCCAGGGATACCGAAGCGCATATGAAAAAGAAAATCTTCCGGTACGGGAATCTCTGATCTATCACGGCGACTATACCATTCAGGGTGGCGTGAGAGGAATCGAGAAACTTGTGGCGGACAATCCGGATATGACAGCCGTATTCGTTACCAACTATGAGATGACCATGGGGGCGGTGATCGGAATGAATGAGCTGGATCTGAAAATTCCGGAACAGCTTTCCATGATCGGTTTTGATAATCTGCAGTTTGCCAGAGCCTGCAGCCCCAAGCTTACCATCGTGGCACAGCCTACATCGGGCATTGCCAGGGAAGTGGCGAGCATTATGCTGAAACGGCTGGGAGAGGCAGAGAGCGAAGAAACGGAGCCGATCACAGAGAAGCTTGGCGCGGAAATTATTATGGGGAAATCCGTGCGTGTGCTAAAGGAGAAGGAGAATTCATAATGAAACCATATTTACTTGGTATTGATATCGGCACCAGTGCCTGCAAGGTTGCGGTTTTTGAAAAGTCAGGAACCGTAGTGGCAGCAGCCAATGGTGATTATCCGGTATATTATCCGAAAGAAGGCTGGGCAGAGCAGAATCCGGAAGAATGGTGGAGTGCTGTCTGTCAGGCAGTAAAAAAAGTGATCGAAAAAGCCGGAATCCAGCCGGAGGAGATCGCAGGTATCGGCATTGACGGCCAGAGCTGGTCCGCCATTGCCATGGACAAGGACGGAAATGTTCTTACAAACACTCCGATCTGGATGGATACCAGAGCACAGTCCATCTGCGACAGACTGAACGAAGAAATCGGAGCGGACAAGATTTTTGAAGTATCCGGTAATTCTCTTCAGCCATCCTACACAACCGCAAAGATCCTCTGGTACAAAGAAAATCTCCCGGAAGTTTACGCAAAGATCGACAAGATCCTGCAGTCCAACAGCTACATTGCCTACAAACTGACCGGTGTGATGAGTCAGGATGTTTCACAGGGATACGGCCTGCACTGCTTTGACATGAGAAAAGCAGCCTGGGATGAGGAAGTGTGCAAAAAACTTGGAATCCCTATGGGATTTCTTCCTGAGATCTGCGACTGTGACCATGTTGTGGGAACGGTTACAGAGAAAGCAGCAGAAGAATCCGGCCTTGCTGTGGGAACACCGGTTGTTGCCGGCGGTCTGGATGCGGCATGTGGAACGCTGGGGGCCGGAGTGATCCATCCGGGAGAGACACAGGAACAGGGCGGACAGGCCGGAGGAATGAGTATCTGCATGGACGAGTACAAGGCAGATCCCAGACTGATCCTCGGATATCACGTAGTTCCGGGACAGTGGCTCCTTCAGGGCGGCACAACCGGCGGCGGTGGTGTCATGCGCTGGTTTGAACGTGAGTTCGCAGATTATGAGCGTATGATGGCAGGAGAAGAAAAAGGTTCTTCCCTGGATCAGCTCAATGAGATCGCAGAAAAGATCGCTCCGGGAAGTGACGGTGTGGTATTCCTTCCATATATGTCCGGTGAGCGTTCCCCGATCTGGAACCCGAACGCAAAGGGCGTATTTTACGGACTGGATTTCGCCAAGACCAAGGGCCATATGGTACGTGCCTGCATGGAAGGCGTGGCACTTTCCCTGAAGCACAACCTGGAGGTGGCAAAGGAAGCAGGAGCAGATGTGGAAGTTCTCCGTGCAATGGGAGGATCCGCCAATTCTCTTCTCTGGACTCAGATCAAATCCGATATTACCGGCAAGCCGATCGTAGTACCGTCATCCGATACAGCCACAACCCTTGGCGCAGCGATCCTGGCAGGTATTGGCGTTGGAATGTATCAGGATTATGATGAAGCCATCCGCCTTACCGTAAAAGAAACAAGAAGACATGAACCGAACCCGGATAACAGGGCCGTTTATGAGAAAACCTATAAAACCTATTTAAATCTCTATAAATCTCTTGAACCTATGATGAGAAATGAGGAGGAAAAATAATCATGAAAGCAGCAGTAGTAGTAGCAAATGAAGATGTCCAGTACCAGGAAGTGGAAGAACCACAGGTAACTCCGGGTCACGTAAAGATCAAAGTAAGATATTCCGGAATCTGTGGATCTGATATCCCTCGTGTATTAAACCACGGCGTACATTTTTATCCGATCGTACTTGGACATGAGTTTTCCGGTGATGTAGTGGAAGTCGGAGAAGGCGTTACCAAGGTAAAAGTCGGCGACCGTGTATCCGGTGCACCGCTTCTTCCATGTATGAAATGTGACGACTGCCAGAAAGGTAATTACTCCCTCTGCAAACATTACAGCTTCATCGGTTCCAGAGAGCAGGGAGCAAATGCGGACTATGTAGTAGTTCCTGAGAAAAATGCCGTACCGTTTGCAGACAATGTTCCATATGAGCAGGGCGCTATGTTTGAGCCTGCAACCGTAGCCATCCACGGTGTATTCCAGAATGATTACCACGGCGGTGAGTATGTGGCGATCCTCGGCGGCGGTACCGTTGGTATGTTTACCATGCAGTGGACAAAGATCTTCGGCTCCAAGAAAGTCGTAGTTTTTGATATCAGCGATGAGAGACTTGCCCTTGCAAAACGTCTCGGCGCAGATGAAGTCATCAACACAAAAGAAGAAGGCTACATGGAGAAGGCCATGGCCATCACAGGCGGCAAAGGATACGGCTTTGTATTCGAGACAGCCGGACAGGTTCCGACTATGCACATGGCATTTGAGCTTGCTGCAAACAAAGCCCATGTATGCTTTATCGGTACTCCTCATGAGAACCTTACTTTCACACCGAAACAGTGGGAGAATATGAACCGTAAAGAGTTCAAACTTACCGGTTCCTGGATGTCCTACAGTGCACCATATCCGGGACGTGAGTGGGATCTGACCGCGCATTACTTTGCAACCGGCCAGCTGAAATTTGATCCGGGCTTCATCTACAAGAAGATCCCGATGAGCCAGGCACAGGAAGCATTCCAGCTGTTCAAGACCCCGGGCCTTGTAAAAGGAAAGATCCTTCTTTCCAATGAGGAAGACTGATATGATCCTGACTGTAACGTTAAACGCTGCCATTGACAAGCGTTATGTAGTAGATGATTTTAAAGTGGGCGAAGTGAACCGGGTACGGGAATGTACCTATGTTCCCGGCGGAAAGGGACTGAATGTCTCCAAGCCGGCGTCCATTTACGGTGCCGAAGTGGTTGCCACAGGTTTTGTGGGCGGCCACGCAGGCAATTATATTGAAGATGCCCTGAAACCTTTTGGCATCAAGAGCGCTTTTTACCATGTGGACGCGGAGAGCCGTTCCTGCATCAATATCTGGGATGAAGTGAATCACGTGCAGACCGAATTCCTGGAGCCGGGATTTACTCTCACAGAGGCAGACTTTGAGGGATTTGAGAAAAAATTCCGCGAGCTTGTAAAAGACGCTTCTGTTGTTGCAATGTCCGGCAGCGTGCCCAAAGGACTTGACGGAACTGCCTATCAGCGTCTTGTGAAGATTGTCAAAGACGCAGGAAAACCGGTGATCCTGGATACCAGCGGAAAGCTTCTGGAAGAGGGAATCAAGGCAGCACCAACACTGATCAAGCCCAATATCGACGAGATCCGAATGCTTACGGGAAAGCACTGTGATGACATCAACGATATCATCGAAGCGGCAAAAGCCATCCATGCCGGTGGCGTGGAGATCGTAGCGGTTTCTCTTGGAGCAGATGGCTCCCTGGCAGTTGGCGAGGAGGGGATTTTCCGTGCGATAGTTCCGAAGATCGATGCAGTAAATACTGTAGGCTGTGGAGATTCCATGATCGCAGGTTTTGCCCTTGGATTAAGCGAGGGACTTTCCCTGGAAGAGACCCTGCGCAGGGCCAGCGCAATCTCAGCGGCAGCAGCCATGCGTGAGGAGACCGGTTTCTTTGTGATGGAAGATATGGAGAAACTTCTTCCACAGATTGAAATCAAAAAATTATAGAGGCTGTAAAACAAGTTTATAATAAGAAAAATTTTTTCATAAAAAAGGAGATGTAAAGATGGCAGAAGTTATCAATCCGGCAATCGTGCCGAAAGTGACACTTCCTTCCGGCGAACAGGTTCCATGCGTCGGAATGGGAACCTTCGGTTCCGACCGTGTATCCGCCGAGGATGTATCTGCAGCTGTTGCAGGCGCGATCCGCAGTGGTTACCGTATGTTCGACTGTGCCGCATGCTACGGAAACGAGCATGAGATCGGCCAGGTATTTAAGGATGCGTTCGACGAAGGCGTTGTAGAGCGTAAGGATCTCTTCATCATGACAAAAGTATGGAACGACATGCACAGAAGAGTAGAGGAAGCCTGTGACAAGAGCATCAAAGACCTTCAGTGTGACTATGTGGATATGTATTATATCCACTGGCCATTCCCGAACTATCATGCACCGGGATGTGATGTAGATTCCAGAAATCCGGATTCCAAGCCGTTCAGTGTTGAGGAGTTCATGGATACATACCGTCAGTGCGAGGCTCTGGTAGAAAAAGGAAAGATCCGTTACATCGGTATTTCCAACATGACCATTCCGAAACTTGAGGCAGTTCTTCCACTTATGAAGATCAAACCTGCAACCTGCGAGCTTGAGCTGCATGTATGCTTCCAGCAGCAGGAGCTTTATGATTATCTGGTAGCACATAACATCCAGCCGGTAGGTTACATGCCGATCGGTTCCCCACGCAGACCTGAGAGAGATATCTGTCCGGAGGATGTTGCGGATCTGGAAGTTCCGGAAATGCAGGCAATCGCAAAAGCACATGGTGTTCATCCGGCTCTGATCGCTCTGAAATGGGCACATCAGAGAGGTGAGATCTCCATTCCGTTCTCTGTCCATAACTATGCAAGCAACCTGAAATGTGTCACCGAGGATCCTCTTACAGATGAGGAAATGGCAACCATCGCAACCCTGGAAAAAGGCAACCGTCTTGTAAAAGGACAGGTATTCCTGTGGCATGGTGCAAACGACTGGCATGACCTCTGGGATGAAGATGGCGTTATTGTAAAATAAATCGCGGAACAGCCAGCGTAATATTGTATACGATGAAATCCCGTGTCCAATATATTGGACATGGGATTTTTTGCACAGTACTGCCTGTAAAGTGGACTAAGAAACTCCGTTGTAAATTATCAACAAACATGTTACCATGTAGAAAGAATTAACAGTTATTGTTTACATAGAAAACAGTAATTTTTAACAATGTAAATGGCAGATATAGTGGGAGGTATCTGCCAGGGGGATGTACAAAAAAAGCAACAGAAACTGAACAGAGGGGGACGACAGAAATTATGTATCGTATTTTACTGGTAGACGATGAGATACTTGTTCGCGATGCGATCCGGGAGAATATTGACTGGAAAGCCATGGACTGCGAGCTGGTAGGAGACTGTGACAACGGGAAGGCAGCAGCGGAATTTGTGCAGACCCATCCGGTAGACATTGTACTTACAGATATTCTTATGCCATATATGGATGGTATGGAACTGAGCCATTTTCTCCATGATAACTATCCGGATATTGTAATTGTGATCTTCAGTGGATTCGGTGAGTTTGAATATGCCAAGAAGGCGATCCAGTATGACGTCAGTGAATACATGCTGAAGCCTGTAACTGCCATGGAACTCCGTGCAGTCATCGAAAAAATGAAGAAAAAAGTGGATCAGCGAAGAGAAGAAAAACAGAAAATCGAGCGCCTGACGCAGACATCGGAGAACTATCAGAAGAATGCGATTGTGATCCGGTCCAGAGCACTGCAGGCTTTTGTGGAAAACATTAAAACAAGAGAAGAAAGCCTTGAGGAACTTTCCGGGCTTGGAATCAGTCTGGAAGCTGCCTGCTATCGCGTGGCGGCGTTTGATCTGGATCTGTATTCGGACGGAACACAGATCACCGCAGAGAAAAGGCAGGAGAGTGCACTGATGTCCTTTGTCCTTTTTAATGTCAGTGATGAGATTGTAAGCAGGGAGAAGGCAGGTGTTGCCTATCAGGAAGGAAACAATAAGGTCTGCGTATTGTTTATGGGAAACCGGACCAGAGAATTTGGCGAAAAAATTATGGAAATCTGTCAGATGATCCAGTCCAAGCTTAAAGAGCTGATGGCTCTGGATGTTTCAATCAGTGTGGGAAGCTGGGCAAGGACACAGCAGGAGCTTCTGGTGTCTCATGAGCTGGCAGAAAAGGGAATCGAATACAGATATCTTCTTGGTGGAAGGCTTCTGATCGATATGGAGGAACAGCCGGAGGAGAATACGCTTTCCATAAAGAATGTCGTAGAGGCTCTGGTAACCGCACTGAAAACAGGCAGGAAAGAAAATGCGGATCATATTTTAGAAAAAATTTCATCCGACATCAAAGCGGCACGCGTGGATAAGAGCAGGGCCTGTGTTTATCTGCAGCAGATCATCCGTGCAGCAGACGAAACCTGCGAGGATATGGTTCCGGACAGTAAGCTTTTTTCCAAAAGAGAAGCACTTCTGCAGCAGGTCACAGAGCAGAATTCTTTTGACAGTGCATTTGAACTGGTAAAATCTCATGTGGGAGAAATTTTTCAGACGCTTTCCGATGCCAACAGTTCCAGCGGACAGCGCCAGGCAAGACTTGCCCTGGACTATATTCAGAAGAATTATATGGACCCGGATTTAAGCCTGAACAGTATCTGCTCCTATCTGAATATCAGTACCAGTTATTTTAGTACGATTTTTAAAGATCTTACAGGAGAAACATTTACAGAAGTTCTGATACGTACCCGAATGGAGAAAGCGAAGGAGCTTCTGGAAAATACAACCATGAAGAATTATGAAATTGCCGAAAAAGTCGGATTTGCAGACCCGCATTACTTTGGAATCTCCTTCAAAAAAATGACAGGCTGCACCCCGACAGAATATGCAAGGGAGAAACGTAAATGAGAGATATCCGGTTTGCGGCAAAGATCATAGGAAAATTCAAAAGTATCCAGAGCGCGATCTTTGCGGTGGTGACGGTGCTGCTTTTAAGTGCGGTGCTGGTTATAACCGGTGTTTCTATGAGATATACCCGCAATTCTATTTTTGAAAATTCCTCTGTCTACACCCAGAATATCGTGCAGCAGATGAATCAGAATATAGATTCTTATATTGACTACATGGAAAATATTGCTTATATGATCTCCAGCAACGAGGATGTGCAGCAATATCTTTTCGGCGAAAATGTGGACGATGACACAAGAGAACGTCTGATCAACCAGTTCAAGACAATTCTGGACGGGCGAAGTGATATCCGAAATCTGGGAATCATTGGAATTAATGGGCGGAAACTGATCAACGACGGCAAACAGTCTGTGAATCCGGATCTGAAACTTTCCACCCAGGAGTGGTACCTGGATGCTTTGCAGAAGCCGGAAGGCCCGCTTCTTACATCTTCCCATGTACAGCACATCATCAGCGGAGAACGCCCGTGGGTGATTACTTTAAGCAGGGGGATCCGTAATTTTTCCAACAGTGGTGAGAAAGAGGGAGTCTTTTTTATTGACCTGAATTACAGTGCCATCAGTGAACTCTGTGATCAGAATACGATTGGGAAAAAGGGATATGCATTTATTCTGGATGAAAGCGGAAATATTGTATATCATCCGCAGCAGCAACAGCTTTACAATGAATTGCAGACGGAGAATATCGACCTGATCGTGGAATCAAAAGAAGATACGGTGCGTACCGGAAAGGGAAACAGAGGAAAGCTGTATTCCATTTCCAGATCCAATAAAACCGGATGGACCGTTGTGGGCTGTATGAGCGTCAGCGAGCTTCTGCGAAAAAGTAATCAGGCGCAGAGTATTTATGTACTTATATCTGCACTTCTGATGATCGTGGCTCTGCTTTTTTCAAGATTTCTGGCAAAGAGTCTTACCTATCCCCTTCAGCGTCTCAGGGATTCCATGTCCAGGGTACAGGAGGGGCATTTTGACGGAGCAGATGTGGAGATCGATTCGGAGAATGAGATCGGAAGCCTGACGAAATCTTTCAATATGATGACACATAGGATACAGGATCTTATGGAGCAGAACGTGAAGGAACAGGAAGCAAAGAGAAAAAGTGAGCTTAAGGCCCTTCAGTCCCAGATCAATCCTCATTTTCTCTACAATACCCTGGATTCGATCATCTGGATGGCAGAGGGCAGAAAGTACGAAGAGGTTGTTCTGATGACAGCATCCCTGGCGCGTCTTCTTCGTCAGAGCATCAGTAATGAAGATGAAGTGGTTCCTCTTGCAAGGGAAGTGGAGTATGCCAAGGGTTATCTTACGATCCAGAAGATGCGTTACAAGGACAAGCTGGAATTCGAGATCGATGTAGAACCTTCTATATTAAATATCCCTCTGATCAAGCTGGTTCTCCAGCCGATCATTGAAAATGCCATCTATCATGGACTGAAATATAAAGAGAGTAAGGGACTTTTGCAGGTAAAAGGCTTTATGAAGGACGGAAATGCAGTTCTTCAGGTGATCGACAACGGTGTAGGTATGGATGAGGAAACATTGTCACATATTTATGATAAGCATAAGGTGAATTATCATTCCAATGGTGTGGGTGTTTACAATGTACAGAAACGTCTGAAGCTTTATTATGGAGAAAATTACGGGATCACCTATGAAAGTGAAAAAGGTGTCGGAACCACTGCCACGATCATCATTCCGGGAATACAGGAGGAATCAATATGAAAAAACATAGAAAACTCCTGACTTTAGGAGTGGTCATCTGCCTTGTGGCGGGGCTTGTAGCCGGAATAGTCTATTATAAACAGGTAGAAGAAGAGAGAAAACTATCGCTGATCTATATTCCGAAGGTTGTGGACGGTACCAATGATTTCTGGACATCACTGATCCAGGGGGCGGAGATGGCTGCAAAGGAATATAATGCAGATATCCGCGTATGGGCACCTGAGGAAGAGAATGATGTGGATGGGCAGAACAAGCTGATCGAAAGGGCAACAGAAGAAAAACCGGACGCGATCCTGATCTCGCCGTCCAGCTTCACTGAATCCGACCAGCTTTTGAAGAAGGCAAAGGAACAGGGAATACATATCGCATTTATTGATTCTTACACACAGGAAGAGGTCCAGGATCTTACCGTTGCGACCGATAATCTGGAAGCGGGACAGATCCTTGGCAGGTTTGCGAAGGATCTTGTGGGAACGGATGATCAGATTGCGATCGTTTCACATGTAAAGGGTGTATCTACAGCAGTTGAAAGAGAAAAAGGTTTCCGGACAGGACTTGGCAGTCTGAAGGATAATATCGTAGATGTGGTATACTGTGATTCTCGGTATGACAAGTCCTATGAGCTTACAAAAGAGCTGATGAAAAAATATCCGGATCTCAAGATGATCGCGGGAATGAATGAATATTCCTCTGTAGGTGCTGCAAGAGCAGTAAAGGCAGCAAAAGCAGAGAATCGGATCAGGGTGGTGGGAGTAGACAGCTCACAGGAGGCCGTCCAGCTGATGGAACACGGAATCTTCCAGGGAATCGTTGTACAGAAGGCATTTAAAATGGGGTATGTGGGTGTTCGGGAAACTGTTAAGATGCTGCGTGGAGAAGACTATAAGAAGAATATTAATTCCGGGTGCCAGCTTGTGACTCCTGACAATATGTATACCAGTGAGATCGAAAAACTGCTTTTTCCGTTTAATACGTTAAAAACATATGGTGATCTTACACCGTAAATAGTCATAAATGCACAAAGAAAAGGGTTAAATATTTACCATACAGTAAATATTTAACCTTTTTTTGAAAGATATTCTATTACAATTATTGATTTTTGACGGTATTATAATAACCAAGAAAACACAAGATACGTGCAAAACGTGAGGAGGGTAAAAATTGGAAAACTTAAAACAAAATCCAATCGTTAAGAAGCTCGGATTGAACAGAATACTGCTTGTCTGTGTTCTGATTCTTATGTTCCTGGTTTTTAAAGTAGTTCTTGGAAACAAGTTTCCGGCTGTTGATAGTATCAGATCTACTTTGAACTATGTGTACTTCCTGGGCTTTTTGTCACTTGGCGTTACATTCGTAATCGCTACAGGAGGAATTGATTTCTCCATCGGACCTGTAATGTTCTGCTGTGCACTGGTATCCGGTTACTGCATGACATCCTACAAGGTTCCGTGTGCAGTTGCCATGATCCTTTGCATTCTGATCGGTCTCTGCTTTGGTATTTTCAATGGCTGGATGGTTTCTTACATGTCAGTACCACCATTCATTATTTCCATGGCATCCATGAACATTGCAAAAGGTATTGCTTCTGTATTCACAAAAACACAGTCAGTAAGCTGGCCGGCAGCCAGTGAGGCAAACGGCTGGTTCCGTAATATCGTTTCCGTAAACGGCTTCCCTGTAGGAATCATTATCTTCCTGGGAATGGCAGTTATCTGCGGTATCGTTCTTTACAACACAAAACAAGGACGTTACATCCTCTGCCTTGGTTCCAACAAAGAGGCTGTCCGTCTTTCCGGTGTTAACACAAAGAAATGGGAAATGCTTGCTTATGTGATCTGCGGATTCCTGGTAGGTATTGCAGCACTCTTCTTTGTAGCTACATACACAACTGTTCAGCCTGGCTATGGCGATCAGTACAACAACGAGGCTATTGCAGGCTGCGTTATGGGTGGTACATCCATGGTTGGTGGACTTGCTTCCATCGGCGGTACTGTAATCGGCGTATTCATCATCTCTCTTCTTCAGCAGGGCATCATGGCATTTGGCCTTGGTAAAGGACAGCAGATGATCATCACAGGTATCATCGTTATCGTTGCAGTTTATATCGACGTTTCTGCAAGACGCAGAAAGAACTGATCTTAGAGGGAGGATGCGACAATGGGTGAAGTTATTTTAACTATGAAGGACATTGATAAGTCCTTTCCTGGAGTTCATGCTCTGGATCACGTTAATTTCGAAGTAAAACGCGGCGAAGTACATGCACTTATGGGAGAAAATGGTGCCGGTAAATCAACACTGATGAAGGTTCTTACCGGTATTTATCAGAAGGATTCAGGTTCCATCGTTTACAAAGGACAGGAAACAGAATTCCACAATACACGTGAGGCACAGGATGCCGGCGTTGTAATCGTACATCAGGAGCTGAACATGGTAGGTGATCTTACCGTTGCTCAGAACATCTTCATCGGACGTGAGCCGAAAAAAGGTTTCCGCATTGATGACAAAAAGATGATCGAGGATTCCAAAAAGCTTTTTCAGGATCTGAACATTGAGATCAATCCGAAAGAAAAGATGAAAAACCTGACAGTCGGAAAACAGCAGATGTGTGAGATCGCAAAAGCAATTTCCCATAAAGCTGAGGTTATCATTTTTGATGAGCCTTCCGCAGCACTGACAGAGAAAGAGATCGCGGACCTGTTCGAGATCATCCGTGACCTTCGTAAGAAGAATCTTGGTATCGTATATATCTCTCACCGTATGGATGAGATCAAGACCATCACAGACCGTGTAACCGTTATGCGAGATGGTGGATATGTAGGAACTCTGATCACAAAAGACAGTACAAAAGAAGATATCATCAACATGATGGTTGGTCGTGTTATTTATGAAGATCCGAAACAGCAGAGTGCAGTTCCGGCAGATGCACCGGTAGTTCTTAAGGTTGAACATCTGAACGCAGGAAAGATGGTTCAAGATGTAAGCTTTGAACTGAAGAAAGGTGAGATCCTTGGTTTCTCAGGACTAATGGGGGCAGGACGTACCGAGACAGCCAGAGCACTGTTCGGAGCAGACCCGAAACAGAGTGGTAAGATCTCTGTTATGGGTAAAGATGGACAGCTTCACGAAGTTACCATCAACAGCCCGCAGGATGCTGTTAAATACGGTATCGGTTATCTGTCAGAGGACAGAAGAAGATACGGCTGTGTTGTACAGAAATCTGTAACAGAGAATACAACACTGGCAACAATGGAAGAGTTTACCAATGGTATCTTTATCAACAAAGCAAAAGAGAAAAAAGTTGCTGAGAAATATGTAAACGAACTTGCAACTAAGACACCTACTACAGACCAGCTGGTAGTTAACCTTTCCGGTGGTAACCAGCAGAAGGTAGTTATCGCAAAATGGCTGACACGAGACAGTGACATCCTTATTTTCGATGAGCCTACCAGAGGTATCGATGTTGGTGCTAAGAACGAAATCTACAAATTAATGAACAAACTGGCAGCAGAAGGCAAATCCATTATCATGATTTCTTCTGAGATGACAGAAGTTCTCCGAATGAGTGACCGTATCATCATCATGTGTGAGGGTAAAGTTACCGGATGTATTGATATCTCCGAGGCAACCCAGGAAAACATCATGGACAAGGCCACACGGAATATCAATTAAGGAGGAAAGTCATGACTAAGAAGAAAAAAAGTATTTTAAGTGATCAGAGATTTATTGTTTTGCTCGTTATCATTGTCCTGTGTGCAATATTCTCAGGCTTGAGTAAAGAATTCAGACAGTACACCACGATCCTGAGTATGCTGGATTTCTCATATTACGATCTTCTTATGGCGATCGGAGTTACATTCCCGCTTATCACTGGTGGTGTTGACCTGTCAATCGGAACTGGTATGGTAGCATACGCACTGATCGCAGGAACACTGATCAGAAACAACAATTGCCCGGTAGCTCTGGCAATGCTGATCTGTATTGTTCTTGGTATCGCAGTCGGTGCACTGAACGGTGTACTGATCGGTGTTATGAACCTGCCGCCATTTTTGGCAACACTTTGTACCTGTATGATTACCCGTGGTGCCGGATCTCTCTGCAGTGCGACACCTTGGCCGGGACTTACACAGCCGGGCGGATGGTTCCATACCATCTTCAAGGTAACAGTTGGTACAGGAAGAAGCGCTTCCCGTTATCCACTTGGTTTCCTCTGGATGATCATCCTGGTACTGGTTATGGAGTACATCCTGAACCACACAAAATTCGGTCGTTATACAATTGCAATCGGTTCCAACAAAGAGGCAGCAGCCCTTTCCGGAATCAATACAAAGTTCTATCACGTAATGGTATACGTTGTCTGCGGTCTGTTTACAGGTCTTGCGGCAATCGCATACGCAGCAGTAACACCTACTGTACAGCCTGGTACTGGTGCCGGACTTGAGATGGATGCTATCGGTGGTGTATTCGTTGGTGGTGTAGCAGCTACCGGTGGATATGGTTCCGTAATCGGTACATTCGTTGGTATCTTCGTCATCATGCTTCTGAAAACAGGTCTTCCATACATCGGCCTGCAGGCAAACTGGCAGCAGATCATCACAGGTATCGTTCTGATCGTAGCCGTTCTGATCGATATCCTGAAAGAGAAAAAAGCAGCACACTAATATTAAGAAGTGTGGTACAATAAGCAAGGGTGCTGTTCACAGAGAAATGTGAACAGTATCCGATAATCAAAGATGTGAAACGCCAAGGGGTAGCAACGGCGTATGAACATAAAAAACTATATAATATATTTTAAGGAGGAAATATTATATGAAAGCAAAAAAGGTTATGGCATTAATGCTCTGTGCAGCAATGGTAACAAGCATGAGCGCAACAGCAGCTTTTGCAGCTGAGGAGAAAGAAGATGCAGCAACAGAGGAATCCGCAGATTCCACAGCAGCTGAGGATCCTACCGCACAGTTCGACGGACTGAAAGCAAACGAAGCTTATGAGTTCCCGATGATGGTTAAATCTTTCCAGTCTACATACTGGGATGCAGCTCAGGAAGGTATGAAGAAAGCATCTGAGGAGCTGGGCGTTACTTATAAAGCACAGGGACCGAACAGTGAGTCCGATATCGCTGACCAGGTTAACATGATCAACACAGCTATCGGCTCCAATCCTGTTGGATTAGGACTTGCAGCTTGCGATACATCTTCTGTTCAGGATGCTCTTAAGACATGTGCAGAAAAAGGTATTCCGGTTGTAACTTTCGATACAGGTATCGCTGATGCTCCGGAAGGATCTGTAGTATGCGAGGTTTGTACAGACAACGCACAGGCTGGTGCAGTAGCAGCTGAGAATATGTACAACTCCATTAAAGACGTTGTTAAAGATGCTGACGGACAGGTTATCATCGGTGAGGTTAACCAGGATGCAACAGCTCAGAACATTCAGCAGCGTGGTACTGGATTCATCAACAAGATGATCGAGCTTCTTCAGGCTGATGGCAAGACTGTAGCAGTAAGCGGTAACGAGTTCTATGTTAACGCAGCAGAGGGTGCTGATGCTGATGCTAAAGACGCAGACGTTGTTATCCAGGTAGCTGTTCCGGCACAGACAACTGTAGAGCTTTGCTCCACAGAGGCTCAGGCAATCCTTTCCCAGGAGAACTGTATCGCAGTATTCGGTTCCAACCAGGTTTCTGCAGAGGGTGTTCTTGCAGCAAATGCTAACCTTAACGTTCTTGGTTCTGACCCGGCAAACGGTGATGTAGTTGGTGTTGGTTTCGATGCTGGTTCTATCATCAAAGCAGCTGTTAAAGATGGCACATTCATCGGTGCTGTTACACAGTCTCCTCTTATGATGGGATACTATGCAATCTACGCTCTGACAGCAGCAGCAAACGGCCAGGAGCTTCAGGATGTTCCTACAGACGGTTACTGGTATGATGCAACAAATATGGAAGACGAGGATATTGCTCCTAACCTTTATGACTAATCATATAATCGATAAGATCGTGAAGTTATAATGAACGCGGATTGCGTTCACGGACGTATGAAATAAGAGATCCGCTGGCTGATTCAGTCAGCGGATTTTTTAAACAAATAATGTAGTAGTTCATAAATAATCGCTGTATTATTGGCAAATAAAGACACTTTTTTTGACAAAAGAGGTTCTTATCACCGGAAGGATCCTGATGTATGATAAATACAACATCAGATATGAAAGTGATCAGAAGCTTACATATTGAGGAGGATTTAAAAATGGCAACATATTATTTAGCAGTAGATATCGGAGCATCCAGTGGACGTCACATTCTGGGACATATGGAAAACGGAAAAATGATCCTGGAAGAAATCTATCGTTTTGAGAACGGCATGGTTAAGAAGGATGGAGAGCTCTGCTGGGAGTTTGACCGCCTTTTCAACGAGATTGTAAACGGCCTTAAGAAATGCAAAGAGATCGGCAAGATTCCGGTAAGCATGGGCGTAGATACCTGGGGCGTTGATTTCGTACTTCTTGACAAAGATGACAAGGTTCTTGGTAATACCGTAGGCTACCGTGATCATCGTACAGAGGGAATGGACGAGGAAGTTTATAAGACAATTTCCCTGAAGGATCTGTATGCAAGAACCGGTATCCAGAAAGCAATCTACAATACAGTATATCAGCTGATGGCAGTGAAGAAGAAACATCCTGAGTATCTGGAGCAGGCTGAGACACTTCTTCATGTACCGGACTACTTCCATTTTCTTCTTACAGGCGAAAAAACTTGCGAGTACACAGAGGCAACCACAGGACAGCTTGTATGCCCGACAACCAAGGACTGGGATTATGAGCTGATCGATATGCTGGGATATCCAAGAAAGATATTCCAGAAGCTGATCATGCCTAGCACAAGCATCGGACATTTAACAGACGCAGTGAAGGAAGCAGTTGGCTTTGATCTTGAGGTTGTAGCACCGGCTACACATGATACAGGGTCTGCAGTTCTGGCTGTGCCTGCAAATGATGACGATTTCATTTATATCAGTTCCGGAACATGGTCTCTGATGGGAATCGAGAGAAAAGAAGCAGACTGCTCTGAGAAGAGCTGTGAGATGAACTTCACAAACGAGGGTGGATATGCAGGACGTTTCCGTTATCTGAAGAACATCATGGGTCTCTGGATGATCCAGTCTGTACGTCATGAGTTTGATGATGCGTACAGCTTTGCACAGATCTGCGAGATGGCTGAGGAGGCAAAAGACTTCCCGTCAAGAGTAAACGCAAACGATGAGTGCTTCCTTTCTCCTGAGAACATGACAAAAGAGGTTCAGGACTACTGCCGCAGAACAGGACAGCAGGTTCCGGAAACTCTTGGCGAGATTGCAACCGTTATCTATACAAGCCTTGCAGATTGCTACGCTAAGATCGCAAAAGAAATCGAGGAGATGACAGGAAGAACCTACAGCCGTATCCATATCGTAGGCGGTGGTTCCAATGCAGGATACTTAAATGAGCTGACTGCAAAAGCTACAAAGAAAGAAATCCATGCAGGCCCTGGTGAGGCTACTGCAATCGGTAATATCACAGCACAGATGCTGAAGGCCGAGGAGTTTAAAACGATCGAGGAGGCTCGTACAACCATCCATGAGTCCTTCGGTATCAAAGTATACAAAGCATAAATAAAAATAACTGGAGGTTTTATTATGTTAGTTAACACAAAGGCAAAAGTTGGTGTATTTTCAATTGCTTTAGGCGCATATCTTCCGCAGTTCCCGTCACTGGTGCCGGAATTTGAGGCACAGTACGACGCATTCAAGAAAACGATCCCGGATACAGTAGAGATCGTTGACGGCGGAATGGTGACAACAAAAGAGCAGGCAATGGTGGCAGGAGATAAGTTCCGTGCAGCAGATGTTGACCTTGTATTTCTTCAGATGCTGACATACGCAACATCCTACAACATGCTTCCGGCGATCCGTGATCTGGATGTTCCGGTTGTTCTTGTAAACGTTCAGAAGATCAAAGCGCTGGATTATGAGCACACTGACATTGCCTCCTGGCTGGGTGAAGGCTATGCATGCGGTGCTGTAGGCGAGGCAGTTGCTGACCTTGAGAGAGCAGGCAAGAGACATGCGGTTATCACAGGCGTTGTAGAAGGCGGAGATCCTGCAGTTCAGGCTGAGATCGAAGACTGGTGCAAGGCTGCTCAGGTAAGAAGAAGATTCCGTGAGACTAACATTGCGCAGATCGGAAGACCATATCCGGGTATGATGGATCTGTATATTGATGAGACAAACCTCTATAACAGAATGTTCCTCTACACAAAACAGTTCGACTGGGAGAAGATGTGGGCGATCGCTGATGATATTACAGATGAGGAGGCAATCCGGGCAAAAGCACAGGATATCCTTGATACATTCGATATTGAGGGCGGCGGCACCATTGAGAAAGTATGGGATATGGCCAAATACGTTGTTGCTTTTGAAAAATGGGTAAAGGACGAACATCTTGGAATGATCGCTTCCCATTACGACGGATTTGCACAGGGTAAAGCAGGAGTCCTTGACAGTATGCTGATCCCGGCTTTCTCCATGCTGATCAAACAGGGTACTGCATGTGCCGTAGAGGGCGATATGAAAGTTGCCATGGCAATGAGTATCTTAAAGACAATTTCCGGTACAGGCCAGCTTTCTGAGATGTACTCCATCGATTTCAACGATGACATCTGCATCATCGGACATTCCGGAAGCGGTGACGCTGACATCTCCGACAAGAAACCAACCATGAAAATCGTGCCGGTATTCCACGGCAAAACAGGCGGCGGATACCTGACACAGTTCTATCCATACACAGGCCCTGTAACCTACCTTGCAATCACTCAGGATAAAGACGGAAACTTCAAGTTCGTTGTAGCTGAGGGTGTAAACGAGGAAGGACCGATCCTTTCCTTCGGTGATACAAACATGAGAACACGTTTCACATGTGGAGCAAGAGAATTTGTAAATCGCTGGAGCGAGGCTGGCCCGACACATCACATGGCAGCTGCTACAGGAAGACACATCGACACAATCCTGAAAGTTGCAAAAATCTTCAACGTACCGGTAGATATCGTAACAAGATAATTATCAGTATCACAAAAAACGATAAATTCTTTCTTATAACCAACCGAAAACATATTCGAAAAAAGGAGACTGCAAATGCGGTCTCCTTTTTTGATGGAAAAATTCTTATTTTTTATGCATCATTGTATGCTCTTTTGTAAGTTCGTCATGGAGCTGAATGGAAGACCAGTGCTGGGTCACAGGGGTGAGCATGGCTTTTAACGAAACCGAAGGAATCGCTTCTTCCCGGAAAAACGCCAGGAACGCATCCATCTGTTCACTGGAAAAATTGTTCAGTACCATCATTTCCTCACTGAAATTTTTGCCCAGATTAAACTGTGCACAGGGCTGAAATCCCGGAAGTTCAAAAAGATATCCCAGAGGATGCAGAAATTCCGGTGTGGTGACGATCCGGACTTTTACTTTCTGACGGTTCAGATAGCGGCGGATCATCCGGAGCCGGTCCGGATCATTGAAATTATATAAAAGTACAGATGATTGTGTGTTCATAAATGATATACCTCCTGTAGATTACTCTTCTCTGTGTGCAGGGAAACGGATTTCCACTTCCGTTCCCTTTCCGGGATTGCTGGAATAGGTAAGACCATAATCTTTTCCATAAAGGATCTGAAGGCGCCGGTGTGTATTGTAAACGGCAATGTTGGTACCGCCGGACTGGCTGTTTCCACTTCCGGAGAGAATTGTTGAAAGGATTTCAGGGGAAATCCCCACACCGTCATCGGAAATCAGAAGAACGATGTCTTCGTTTTCCATCCATCCGGTAATGACAATGGTTCCGGATTTTGACTCTTTTTCCAGGATTCCGTGGAGAATGGAATTTTCCACAACCGGCTGAAGAGTCAGTTTCGGAATCTGATATTCCGACAGCTCATCCGGAATATCCGTGATCAGTTCGATGCTGTCATGATAGCGCATATTCTGGAGCTGTACATAGATGGTCACATGCTCCAGTTCGCTGGCAATGGTAGAGATGCCTTTTTTCCGGCTTAAAGTCAGTTTGTAAAAACGGGAAAGACTCTGCACTGCATGACTGATTTCATCGGTCTGTCCCTGAAGAGCCATCCAGTTGATCATGTCCATGGTATTATAAAGAAAATGAGGATTGATCTGTGCCTGGAGAGAATTGAATTCCGCAATCCGGAGATCTTCGGCGGCTTTTGCCTGCTTATCCATCAGTTCATCCATTTTTCGGGTCATATAATTGTAGGTATCAATCAGATCACCGATCTCATCGTGGGCTTCCGGGCTTTCCATGGGAGTTGGTGGTCCGTGGCGTACGGTCTGCATCTGTCGGATCACAGAAGAAAGTCTTCCGGTGATGGAGTGTGCCAGTATATTGGCAAAAATAAGGGCCAGAACAAGAAAACCTGCGTAGAGCAGTGCAATCTGAAGCATCAGATGATTGCTTTCGTGGATCAGCGGCGGGGCAGGAAGAATTGTAACCATAAACCAGTCTGTATTGGAAATACTGTAAAAGCCGGCATAAACCTTAGTGTCCAGAATGTTTCGCTCAATAAAGTTGTTGGATGACATGAAGGAATCTTTGATGGTGTCGTAATCCAGCCGGTAGATTCCGGACAGTGATTGATCAGAAGTTGCAACGATGGCATCACGTTCATTTACAATATAGGACACGCTTCCCTCCAGAGAAAGATTGTCGGATAAAATATTGTTCAGCTTATCATCGGAAAAGTAAACAGCCAGATAAGCTTTGTAGGCGGTACTGTGGTAGTAAAGGCTCAGGGGACAGATATATGCCATATCTCCGTAATTCTGTTTTTCCTGAGAACCGAGATAGAAGGAAGGGCAGAACATTTCCTGCGGCTCCCGGTTTCCCTGGAAGATACCATACCAGTAAGTACCCTTTGCCTGACTTAAAGGTGCCAGGAGATCTTCTGTATTGGGATAGGCGTTCAGCGATTTCAGATCATCCGGGAAATCCACATAGATCCGCACATCGGTAACAATGGAATCCGTGGTCAGACGCTGAACGGCATTTTTGAAATCAATGGCATGATTGGATGTGGCAAGTTTTTCAGATGAATCGCTGACCGGCATGTAAAAAAGTTCCTGAAAAAAATTCTGGCCGGTGATATTCCGTGTAGTAGCCAGAATCGTATCCATGGTCCGCTCGATGAGAGGCGCAGTCTTTGCGGAGGCATCCTGTTCCTGCCGGATGGTATTGGACACGACCATATTGTACAGTCTTCCGTAAAAAAGAAATACGGTAAGAAATGCGGGAAGCACCACAATACTGATCAGCGCAATGGTGAATTTGGTCTGAAGGCTTAAGTTAAGATAGCCGTTTTTGAAACGGCGCCAGAAGGCCCTCATGACATTTTCTCCCGGTATTCGGACGGGGAGAAACCGGAGTATTTTTTGAAGCTTTTACCAAAGTAATTGCCGTCTGTATAACCTACTTTGGAAGAAATCTCAGAAATTTTGTATCTGGGATCAGAAAGCAGCTGTTTGGCTTTTTCCATGCGGTATTCCGTCAGATACTGATTGAGAGTCTGGCCAGTTTCACTTTTGAAAAAGGTGCATACGTAGGAAGCGGAAAGATATACATGGCTGCTGATATCCTTTACGGAAAGGGTATCATTCATGTAATTCCGGCTGATGTAATCCTTGATCATAAAGATGGTGGAATTTTCCGGCTGGGAATTCCTTGCATCTTCAAAATACTGAGCGGTTTTTTCTTTCAGAGATTCATGAAGCTCTTCGTAGGTAAAAGCATTGTTCAGGGTGTCCATGATCAGATCCTGTTTTTCGTGAAGCCCGGATTCTACCTGATTTTTTTTTCGGGAAGAGGAAAGCGCATTAAACAGCTGATAATAAAGATCACGGATCTGGTTGGGCATAAATGTGTGATTACAGCTGTAATACCGGAAAAGTTCCTCAAGAAACTGAACACAGTGTGTTTCCTCTCCGGCAAGGAGGTATTTGGAAAAAGTATTTTCCGGAGACTGCAGGGAATCCGGAACCGGTCCTTTTGGGGAAAGCTGTTTTATGGTGTTTTCTGTAAGAAATGTTTTTTCCGGAAAGAAAAAGCAATTCTGCAAAAGGATCACGGCGGAAGCGTAGGACTGATAAACTCTGGAAATATCAGTTACCGTATTGCCGGCAGCGATCAGATGTTTTCCACAGCAGTCATATTGCCTGGAAATATAGCTTCCTACGGCGGAAAGTGTAGTCGGGGAAGGCGCATTGCTTCCATATATATGGTGGACCAGATACTGTACTCTTTTTTCCACAAAGAGACATTTCAGGTGATAATGTTCCAGAAAACAGGAAATATCATTCAGGATATCTTCCAGAAAAATACCGGATGATTCTACTCCACTATTGAGTTTCACGATTATGGAAGTAAAATTCATGTCGGGATCAAGAAGCTCCGGCTGTCCGAGTTCCAGACAGAGATCTGCGATCTCACTGTTGTCGGAGGGCGGAAGGGTCAGTTTCTGTGCAAGCCGGGTGGCTGTTTCCTGAGAGTGCAGGGCTTCTCCACGGTGGGAACGAAGCTTCTGCCTGTAAAGAGACTGGGCCTCCAGCACTGCATCCCGTACTTCTTCGGGATGAAGGGGCTTTTCGATATAATTAACAGCTTTTAATTTAATGGCGGCTTTCAGGTATTCTTTATCTGAGTAGCCACTCATGAAGATAGGTACACAGTCCGGCAGAATCTTTTCCAGTCGTTCCAGCATGGCGATGCCGGTCATTCGTGGCATCCGCACATCACAGAGAATGATCTCGGGTTTATGAAGTCTGGCCATTTCCAGCCCGTTCACACCATCGTCGGCCTGAAGGATTTCGGTGATCCCCAGAGAATCCCAGTCGATAGATGAGATAAGTCCGGTACGTGTAAGTTCTTCGTCATCAACGATCAGTAATTTCATAGATAGTTCTCCAATTGGATATAGTTCATAGCCTTGTAAATCAGACATTTACGGTTCTGTTTATATTCACAGAAAACAGAAACGTCAGCGCTATCATTATAGCATAAAATATATAGAAATACGAGAATGCGGTATTGGTTTATGGGTAATATTATACATAGAAAAGAGGAATATTTTACCCTTATCCAAAAATATTCCCATTATCAGCCAACAGGTGGGATGATAAAATAAAATCAGATCAAAGGAAAGGGAGGAGAAAGAGCCGTGTCAGAATATGTTCTTGAGTTAAAAGGTATTACGAAGATATTCCCCGGTGTCAAAGCTCTGAATAATGTACAGTTCCAGCTCAAACCTGGCGAAGTTCACGCGCTGATGGGTGAGAATGGTGCTGGTAAATCTACGTTTATCAAGGTTATTACCGGAGTACATAAAGCAGAAGAAGGTGAGATGTTCTTAAACGGACAGAAGGTTGACTTCAAAGGTCCGAAGGATGCTCAGGAAGCAGGTATCGCAGCCGTATATCAGCATCCGACATCATACCCGCACCTTACAGTAGCTGAAAATATTTTTATGGGTCATGAGATCATCAAACATCATATGATCCAGTGGAAAGAAATGAACCAGGAGGCAAACAAGTATCTGAAAGAGCTGGATGCAGATTTCGATGCAACCGCTGAGATGGGTACCCTTTCTGTTGCGCAGCAGCAGATGGTTGAGATCGCCAAGGCACTTTCCACAAATGCGAAGATCATCATTCTGGATGAGCCTACAGCAGCACTTACCAGAAACGAATCCGAGAAGCTTTACACACTGGTTGACAAGCTGAAAGAGAATGGCGTTTCCATTATCTTTATTTCTCACCGTTTTGAGGATATGTACCGTCTGGCTTCCAGAGTTACCGTATTCCGTGATTCCCAGTATATCGGAACCTACGATGTAAACGGAATCACAAATGCAGATCTGATCAAGGCAATGGTTGGCCGTGAGATCAATGATCTGTTCCCGAAACCGGAAGTTGAGCTGGGAGATGAGATGCTTCGTATCGAACATCTTTCCAGAACAGGATTTTTCAAGGATGTGTCCTTCAATGTACGTGCAGGTGAGATCGTAGGTCTTACCGGTCTGGTTGGTGCAGGACGTACAGAGGTTGTGGAAGCTGTCTGCGGAATCACCCGTCCGGATGAAGGAAAAGTTTTCCTTGAAGGAAAAGAGGTTTACATCAAGACTCCTTCCGAGGCAATGGAAAAAGGTATCATCCTTCTTCCTGAGGACAGACAGAAGGAAGGCCTGATCATGAGCTGGGGACTTGGAAGAAACGTAACACTTCCGGTCATCAGTAAATATGCAAAATCCGGATTCAACGACGAGAAGACAGAAAGAGAAATTTCCAAGAAGCTTCTTGAGGAAGTAGATACCAAGGCAGTTGATATCTTCCAGCCGGCAAGCTCCCTGTCAGGTGGTAACCAGCAGAAGGTTGTAGTTGCCAAGGCACTTGCACAGGAAATGAAGGTTGTTATCATGGATGAGCCTACCAAGGGTGTTGACGTTGGTGCGAAAGCCGAGATCTATGCGATCATGGGAGATCTGGCAAAGAAAGGCTATGCGATCATCCTGATCTCCTCCGAGATGCCGGAGATCCTGGGTATGGCAGACCGTATCATCGTTATGTGTAACGGCCGTAAGACAGGTGAACTGAACAGAGGAGAGGCAACACAGGAGGGTATCCTTGAGCTGTCCATGGAAAAGAGCACTGGAAAGGGGACTAAATAATGGAAAAGAAATCTGTCATCAAGAAGATTACAGGCTCCCGAGAGGCTCTGCTGGCAATTATCGTAATCGTGCTGTTTGCAGTTGTCACAGCGATCAGCCCGTCATTCCTTACGCCGAAGTCACTCATGGAGATGCTGAAAAATAATGCAGTAACAATGGTAATGTCACTTGGTATGCTGTGTGTCATGCTGGTAGGCGGAATCGATATTTCCATCATGTCAACCCTGGCACTTTCCGGTATGTCCATTGGTATGCTCCTGAAATACGGACATATCACAAGTACATTACTTGCTTTCATCATTGCAATGGCAATCGGTATTGCCTGCGGACTTGTTGTAGGTCTTGTGATCTCAAGAGCAAACGTTCCGCCGATCATTGCAACCATGGGCTTTATGTACATCTACAGAGCAATGGGATATCTTGTTTCTCACGGTGGTGAGTGGGCAAGTGCCGCAGCTCTTGGTGATTTCAAAAATTTTGCAACATCCACATTTCTTGGAATTAACAAAGTAATCTGGGTAATCATCATCTGTTATGTAGTATTCTTCTTCTTTATGAAATGGACAAGAACAGGACGAAGAATCTACGCAGTAGGAAGTAATGCAAGTGCAGCACAGGTTTCCGGTATCAATGCAAAGAATATCAACCTTCTTGTATATGTGATCATGGGATTCCTCGCAGGTCTTGGCGGAGCACTTCAGGTTTCTGTTTATGCTTCTGCAATGCCTGATATGCAGTACGGTGGTGAGATGGATGTCATCGCAGCCTGCGTTATCGGTGGTGTAAGCATGAGCGGTGGACGTGGAACAGTAGTAGGTGCATTCCTTGGTTCCATCATCCTTGCAACCATCGCAAAAGCTCTTCCACTTGTAGGTATCAGCTCCCTGTGGCAGAACATGATCAAGGGTGTTATCATCCTGGTAGTAGTTGTGATCAATGTTATCCTGCAGAGGATCGCAGACAAAAATGCATTAAAGGGAAGGGAGATGTAAATCATGGCTGGAAAATCTGGAAGAAGTATTAACAATGTGCCGGAAAATCCGATGAAACACATCATATTCAGTTGGGAAGGCATCCTGGTCATTCTCTTTATCCTGGTAAATATTTTCTGCGCATCATTTTCTGAATTTTATAATCTGAAGAGTGTTCTTCGTCAGATGCCGGTTTACCTTGCAGAGGTATTCATGATGTTCCCGATGGCGTACATCCTGGTATTAGGCGAGATCGATATTTCTGTTGGTGCGATCGTGTGTCTCTCCGCAACTTTAAGCTGCATGGTCTGCAACACAAACGCTCCATTCATTGTAGTAGTACTTACAGCACTGGTTGTTGGTGCCCTCTGCGGTGCGGTTAACGGATTTATCCTTACCCGTTTCAAGGAGCTTCCTCCAATGATCGTAACACTGGCAACACAGATCATCTTCCGTGGTATCGCTGAGGTAACACTTGGAGCCGGCGGAAGTATCGCGATCACAAACACAGATGGTTTCCGTGCCATTGGTGGAAAAGTCGGACAGGTTCCATACATTCTTTTCCTGGTACTGATCCTTGGTGTCCTCTTTGCAATCTTCCTTGGAAAGAGCACATTCGGACGTCGTACCTATGCGATCGGAACAAACCGTGTGGCAGCTTATTATGCAGGCGTTCATGTAGAGAAGATCCGTTTCATCATCTACACAATTATGGGACTTATGTCCGGACTTTGTGCACTGTTCCTGGTATCATCTTCTTACGGTGCAAACACAACAACCGGTAACGGATTTGAGATGGATGCCATCGCAATGGCAGTATTCGGAGGTATCTCCTCCACAGGTGGTAAAGGTAACCTGGCCGGCGGTATCATTTCCGCATTCATCATCGTATGCTTACGAGTTGGTCTTGGACAGAAGAACGTAAACGCACAGGTAATCCTTCTTATCATCGGTGTACTTCTGGTAGCAGCAGTTGCTCTTCCAAACATCATCGGCGATGTAAAAAAAGCAGTCGCAATGAAGAAAAACTAAATATCACTTTTTGAACGCAGGTCGCGAAACGACTGCGTTCATGAGCAAGTAGCGAAGCGGATTGCGAATATCCGCTTTACACCCCATATGATTGTTAGCTGTCTCCATCGGTGTAGCGGAGGCAGCAGCATATAAAAAAAATTATATTTTTATAGGGAGGAACAAAAATGAAAAAAAAGGTAATTAGCGCAATCCTTTGTGGAGCAATGGTTCTTGGTACAGTTTGCCCGGTTCTCGCAGCAGATGACAAAAAAGACGATACTAAGACAGAAGCAGCAGCTGGCGATTCCGCAAAAGACAAAAAGATCGCTCTGGTTGGTAAAGCAGCTGGTAACGCATTCTTCGAGATCGCAGCGAAATCTTTCCAGGAGACTGTAGAGGCTGAAGGCGGCGAAGTTCAGGTCGTTTATCCTGAGACAGCTACCGCTGATGCACAGATCAAAGTTCTTGACAACCTGATTTCTCAGGACTTCGATGCAATCTGTATCTCCGCGAACGATGTTAACGCTCTTCAGGCTAAACTTGAGGAAGCTATGGATGAGGGAATCAAGGTATCTTCCTTCGACTCCGCACCCAACAAAGACAGCCGTGAGATTTTTGTAAACCAGGCTGGTACAAAAGAAGTTGCTCAGGCACTTATGGATGCAGTTCTTGATATTTCCGGTGGTGAGGGACAGTTCGCAATCCTTTCCGCTACATCTCAGTCCGCTAACCAGAATGCATGGATCGACGCAATGAAGACCATCATGGAAGGCGATGACAAATACAGCAAACTTGAGCTTGTAGACGTTGTATACGGCGATGATGAGCCACAGAAATCTACAGACCAGACAGCAGCTCTTCTTCAGAACTACAAAGATCTGAAAGTTATCTGCGCACCGACAACTGTTGGTATCGCAGCAGCTGCTAAATATCTTCAGGATAACGGATCTGAGTGCAAACTGACAGGTCTTGGACTTCCGTCTGAGATGCAGGAGTACACAGGTGATGATGCAGATCATTCCTGCCCATACTTCTATCTGTGGGATATGCAGGGCCTTGGAAAACTCAGCGCTTACACAACAATCGCTCTGATCAACGGTGACATCACAGGTGCCAAAGATGACAAGTTCACAGCTGGCGACCTTGGTGACTACACAATCACAGACGCTGATGACGGCGGTACAGAAGTTGTACTTGGCGCACCTCTGAAATTCGATACAAGCAACATCGAAGAGATGGCTAAACTGTACTAATCATATGATAAATCCTTTGGAAATGGCGGAGTCTTTGGACTCTGCCTTTTTCTTTTGTGCAGCCGGAAAAGGATCATTGGGTGATTTCAGTTGTACTCCCGTGAAGGTAGTGCTAAAATGAGAGCAACAGGACAATGACAGACAAAGGAGCAGGATACATGCAGCAGGCTTTACTGGATCAGCTGAGAAAAATAACCGAAGAAGAACGTAAGATCCTGGACGGAGAAGCAGAGGTAGACAAAGATCTCTACACTTCCGGCCGGGATTTCACTGTGGACAGCCGTAAGATGCTGAAAGAAGGCAGGCTGATCGCTGTGCGTACACACACACGTTTTGTGTATTTTCCGGCACACCGGCATAATTTTGTAGAGGTGTTGTATGTGTGTGAGGGATCACTCACCAATATCATCGATGGAAAAAAAGTCGTGGTGAATAAAGGCGAGCTGCTTTTTCTCAACCAGTTTACAAAGCATGAGATCCTGAAAGCGGGACAGAATGATATTGCCATCAATTTCATGGTGCTGCCGGAGTTTTTTGATGTAGCTTATTCCATGACTGGCAATGACAATATGCTGGCGGATTTTCTGGTAAATGTTCTGCGTCAGGATGAGGAACGTGGCGAATATCTTCACTTTAAGGTTGCAGAGGTCCTGCAGATCCAGAATCTTCTGGAAAATATCATCTATTCTCTGGTAAACGGCGAAGAAAACCGGGAACGGATCAACCAGACCATAATGGGCCTGATTTTTATGTATCTGGTGGAATCCGTACAGTATGTGGAGATGCGCCTTCCCAATCAGTACGAAAATATGATCTCTATGACAACCCTGGATTATATTGAGCAGAAGTACCGGACAGCTACTCTGACAGAGCTGTGCACCAGGCTTCATCTGCCCATGCATGTACTAAGCAAGATGATCAAGAAAAGCACAGGATTTAACTTCAAGGAACTTCTTCAGAGAAAACGCCTGAACAAGGCCGTGGAGCTGATGTGTGAGACGGATCTTCCGATCAGTGATATTATTGCTGCTGTGGGATATGAGAATAACAGTTATTTTCACAGAGTATTTAAGGAACATTACCATATGACACCCAGGGTATTCCGTGTGAAGAACAGTGAAAAAGAACAGGTGAGGTTGTAGATTCCATATTATAAAAAATGCCATACCATAACCAGTGTGTTGAACAGAGCTGGAATATGGTGTGGCATTTTGTGTTCGCGGGCGATGCGCAGGCAGGATCAGATATCGTGAAACTGTCCGATCTTATCTTTGATCCGCTGCATTTCATTATCCATATCAATGACAGCGCGGGCGCAGTTTAGAAGCTCAGTGCTGACTTCCTCGTAACCATCCATTTCTTCGATATTCTGCTTATATCTGAGCTGATGTTCCAGGGTAGCCCAGAAATCCATACCATTGGTACGAATCTGGATTTCCGCACGCATGGGTGTTTTTCCCTTGGAGAAGAACACAGGAATTTCCACGATTATGTGGTAGCTGCGGTAACCGTTTGGTTTGGGATTTTTGATATAGTCTTTTACTTTGATGATGGTGATGTCGTCCTGTTTGGCAATGAGATCCGCAATGGTGTAGATATCATCAATAAAAGCACAGACAACACGGATACCGGCTACGTCATTGAGCTGGTTCTGGATATTCTCGGCAGTGAAGTCGTAACCCAGTTTTTTCAGTTTCTTGTAGATACTTTCCGGTTTTTTGATTCTGGTCTTGATAAAAGAGATTGGGTTACGTTTATATTCTACGGAAAATTCATCATTGAGAACTTCCAGTTTGGTACGTACCTCACGGACAGTACAGCGGTACATCATCATCAGATCATTAAATCTTGCGGAATTTTTGATAAAAACCTGTGGATCTGGGGTATCCAGCCAGGTGTTTGCATTTTTTTCAGCCATGGTATTTTGTGGTAAAACTCCCTTCGTAAGTAGGTTTTGTGATAATCACACTGTCACAATTATAGAATAAAATGACGATTTTTTCAACTTTTGTATTGACATATTAAAAATCCTGTGCTATTTTATATGAAAAGTTTAATCGAGTAAACCACTAAACCGTTGAAGCGGAGATAAAGGTATTCATGCGCGCACAGAGAGTCCGGGAGGGTGAGAGCCGGGCCGAGAAGCAGTTTACTAAATGGACCGCGGAGGGCACAGGGAAAGGTGTTATGGATACCGAGTATTCTGTGACGTGAAGGCATACGTCAGTTGCCGGGAATATGCAGGTATTCCGCTAAGTGCACGGGTCGAACCGTGAATCAGGGTGGCACCGCGGGTGATTTTGAATTTGACGCTCGTCCCTGGCAGAACCAGATTCTGCCGGAGACGGGCGTTTTTTGAATTCCAATTTCGAAGAAATTGGAATTCATGAGCAAGTAGCGGATGCGGATTGTGAATGTCCTTGCTTTTTAATTTCGAAGAAATTGGAATCCATGAACAAGTAGCGAATGCGGATTGCGAATGTCCAGTACCGTACCGTCTCCTCCGGCAAAAGAATGAAAAGAACTCAGGAGGGCCTGTATATGTATCCAACATTAGAAAAAATCAAGAATATTGCACAGTCAGGCGAATACCGGCGCATCCCCGTATGCAGGGAGTTGTATTCCGACCGTTATACACCTGTAGAAGTCATGAGAACCTTACGCACAGCCAGCAGACACTGCTATCTTCTGGAAAGTGCCAGCCAGACAGAGGTATGGGGCCGCTATTCCTTCCTGGGATATGAGCCATCCATGGAGATCACCTGTACAGACGGAACTCTTCAGATCCGGAAGATCCACGAGGACGGAAGCGAAGAAAAAACCGTACAGCAGGTGAAACATCCGGGAGATGCTATCCGCCAGATCCTGAAAGAATACAAAAGCCCGGTGCTGGAAAATATGCCTACATTTACCGGTGGCCTGGTAGGATATTTTTCCTACGATTATATCAAATACAGTGAGCCAAAACTGGAGCTTACCGACAAGACAGTACAGGATTTCCGCGATATGGATCTGATGCTTTTTGACCAGGTAATTGCCTTTGATCATTACAGACAGAAGGTACTGCTGATCACCGGTGTGATGACTGATGACCTGGAAAACTCCTACAGGAAAGCCGAAGAGAAGTTAAAAGAGATGGCAGATCTGATCCGAAACGGAAAACAAAAGGAATTCCCGTCGCTGAAACTGAAATCCTCCATTGAACCACAGTTCCCCAAAGAAAAATACTGTGAGATGGTAGAAACCGCCAAACATTACATTCACGAAGGAGATATCTTCCAGGTGGTTCTTTCCAATCCCATGAGGGCAAAAGCGGAAGGAAGCCTGTTTGATACCTACCGGGTCCTTCGTGCTACGAATCCTTCTCCGTATATGTTTTATTTTTCCAGCGATGATATTGAGATCGCTGGAGCTTCGCCGGAAACTCTGGCCAAGCTTACCGGAACGGAATTAAGCACCTTCCCGTTGGCAGGAACCAGACCGAGAGGCAAGACAAAAGAAGAAGATCTGGAGCTGGAAAGAGGACTTCTCGCCGATGAAAAAGAACGTGCCGAGCACAACATGCTTGTGGATCTTGGACGAAACGATATCGGAAAGATCAGTAAGATCGGTACTGTAAAAGTAGAAAAATATATGTGCATCGAGCGTTTTTCCCATGTGATGCATATCGGTTCCACAGTTACCGGCCAGATCCGGGATGACAAGGATGCAGTGGATGCAGTAGATGCCATCCTTCCGGCAGGAACTCTTTCCGGAGCACCGAAGTTCCGTGCCTGCCAGATCATCCAGGAGCTGGAACAGAGCAAACGTGGTATTTACGGCGGTGCCATCGGATATCTGGATTTCGCCGGAAACCTGGACACCTGCATTGCCATCCGCCTGGTTTATAAAAAGAACGGCGAGATCTGCATCCGGTCCGGAGCCGGGATCGTGGCAGACAGTGTTCCGGAAAATGAATTCCAGGAATGCTGCAACAAAGCAAGGGCCGTTGTACAGGCAATCGAAACAGCACAGGAGGGACTGGAATGATAGTACTGATCGATAATTATGATAGCTTTTCCTATAATGTTTACCAGCTGATCGGTTCTGTGGAGCCGGATATCAGGGTCGTACGAAATGACGAAGTAACCATACAGGAGCTGGAGGATATGAAACCGGAAGCCCTGATCCTTTCTCCGGGCCCGGGGCGTCCGGAAGATGCGGGAATCTGCATTGAATCCATAAAATATTTCAAAGACAGGCTGCCGATCCTGGGTATCTGCCTTGGGCATCAGTCCATCTGTGAAGCATTTGGAGGTACCGTCTCCTATGCAAAAGAGCTGATGCACGGCAAGCAGAAGGAAATCCATAAAGTTGGTGAGAGTCAGATATTTGAGGGATTGCCGGATACTTTCCTGGCAGCCAGATATCATTCACTGGCAGCGCTCCGGGATACGTTACCCGAAGAACTGGTCGTTACCGCAGAATCTGAGGACGGAGAGGTGATGGCACTGGAACATAAAAAATATCCGATCTTCGGATTACAGTTCCATCCGGAATCGGTTATGACACCAGATGGAAAAACGATGATCGAAAACTTTATGAAAGTTGTAAGGGAAAAGTAAAATTGAACAGAAACTGTCCCGGATAACGGACAGTACGGAAGTTGTAAGACAGAGAATGGTAATCCATAAAAGATAGGATCGTTACAGAACAGGAGGGAACAAGAATGATCAGAGAAGCAATCATCAAACTTTCAAAAAAAGAAGATCTTACATATGACGAAGCAGAATCCGTAATGAATGAGATCATGGATGGAGCGGCAACACCGGTACAGATGGCATCCTACCTGACCGCACTTTCCATGAAAGGCGAAACCATTGATGAGATCACAGCATCTGCAGCAGGTATGCGTGCACACTGCATCAAACTTCTTCACGATATGGATGTCCTGGAGATTGTAGGAACCGGCGGTGACGGAGCAAACTCCTTCAACATTTCCACAACTTCTTCTCTTGTGATCGCGGCAGGAGGCGTTCCGGTTGCAAAACACGGAAACCGTGCAGCATCCTCCAAGAGCGGAGCCGCAGATGTTCTGGAAGCTCTTGGCGTAAAGATTACCATTCCGCCAGAAAAAAGTGCCGAAATCCTGAAAAAGATCAACATTTGTTTCCTGTTCGCACAGAATTATCACATTGCCATGAAATATGTGGCACCGATCCGAAAAGAGCTGGGAATCCGTACAGTATTTAATATCCTCGGACCATTAAGCAACCCGGCAGGTGCAAACATGGAGCTGATGGGAGTCTTCGATCAGTCACTGGTAGAGCCTCTGGCGCAGGTTATGATGAAACTTGGCGTGAACCGTGGAATGGTTGTTTTCGGACAGGACAAGCTGGATGAGATCTCCATGAGTGCACCGACTTCTGTATGCGAGATCAAGGATGGATGGTTCCAGTCCTACGAGATCACACCGGAGCAGTTCGGTTACACTCGCTGCAGCAAAGAGGAACTTGCAGGTGGCACACCGGCAGAAAATGCAGAGATCACAAAAGCCATTGTAAACGGAACCGAAAAAGGCCCGAAGCGTCAGGCTGTATGCATGAACGCAGGTGCCGCACTTTATATCGCAGGAAAAGCAGAGAGCCTGGAAGCTGGCGTGAAGATGGCAGAAAATCTGATCGACAGCGGAGCCGCCGCAGCGAAGCTTGAGGAATTTATCAGATTAAGCAATGAAATTTGAGGATAATGGCGGGAGGAGAGGAATCGGCAACCCCATTAATTGAAATATTAAGTTGTCAGACTCCTTGAAATTGCCGAATGAGAGTTGAAATATCGAGGAGACAAACAAAGAATGAGTGAAAAAAACATTCTGGAAGAAATCGCAGAAAAGACAAGAGAACGTATCCAGAAGGAAAAACTTCAGCTTCCTCTGGAACAGCTGAAAGCTCTGGCAGAAAAAGCACCACAGCAGCCTTCCTTTCTGGAATCCCTGAAAAAACCGGGCATGTCCTACATCTGTGAAGTAAAAAAAGCATCCCCCTCCAAGGGGCTGATCGCACCGGATTTTCCATATGTGGAAATTGCGAAAGAATACGAGGCAGCAGGTGCATCCGCAATCTCCTGCCTTACAGAGCCTTTTTATTTCATGGGAAGTGATACTTATCTTCGTGAGATCACGGAAACGGTGGCTATCCCGGTCCTCCGGAAAGACTTTACGGTGGATAAGTACATGATCTATCAGGCAAAAGCATTTGGCGCATCGGCAGTGCTTCTGATCTGCACCATTCTGGATGATCAGGAACTCCTGGAATACAGAGAGCTGGCAGAATCTCTGGGAATGGATGCACTGGTGGAAGCCCACGATGAGGAAGAAGTGGCAAGAGCACTGAAAGCAGGAGCGAAGATCGTCGGTGTAAATAACCGTGATCTGAAAACCTTCAAAGTTGATATGAATAACAGCATCCGTCTTCGAAACCTGGCACCGTACAATGTGGTATTTGTTTCCGAGAGTGGCATCAAAAATGCCGGAGACATTGCCATCCTGGAAAGAAACCGGGTAGGCGCCGTTCTGATCGGTGAAACCCTGATGAGAAGCCCGGACAAAAAAGCGGCGTTGGAAGAGTTAAATGGCGGAGCACTGAGATGAAAACAGAACAGAACAACACCATACGACAGGAAAGAGGCTGTGCGGATCGGAAACAGCAGGAGAAGCCGGTCAGAACCAGGATCAAGATCTGCGGCCTTACCCGCCTGGAGGACATTCAGGCAGTTAATGAAGCAAAACCAGACTTCTGTGGATTCATTGTAGAATTTCCAAAAAGCAGAAGAAACGTCACAGGAGCTCAGTTACGAACTCTCCGGGAAAAGCTGGATGAGAGTATTTTGCCGGTAGGCGTATTCGTCAATGCACCGGTGGAACTTCCCGCACAGCTTTTAAACGAAGGAACCATTTCCCTGGCACAGCTTCACGGACAGGAAAACGAAGATTATATCAGACAGCTTAAGATTATGACAGACCAGCTTCTGATAAAAGCTTTTTCCATAAAAACAGAAGAAGATGTAAAGCGGGCGATCCGTTCGGAAGCAGATTACATTCTTCTGGATCAGGGAGCCGGGGGCACCGGTGAGACCTTTGACTGGAGCCTGGTACCGTCCATAAAACGTCCCTGGTTTCTGGCCGGAGGCCTTGGGTGTGATAATTTGGAAACAGCCATAAAAATGCTTCATCCCTGGGCTGTGGACTTAAGCAGCAGTGTAGAAACCGATGGGCACAAAGACCCGGATAAAATAGTGAAAGCGGTACAGACCGTGAGGAACATAAAGGAGGATTTTTAACATGTCAAAAGGAAGATTCGGCATCCATGGCGGACAGTACATCCCGGAAACACTGATGAACGCCGTTCTGGAGCTTGAGGAAGCATACAACCATTACAAAAACGACCCGGAATTCAACCGCGAGCTCACAGAGCTTCTCAATGAATACGCAGGAAGACCTTCCCGTCTTTACTATGCGGCACACATGACCGAAGATCTGGGCGGAGCCAAAATCTATCTGAAACGTGAGGATCTGAACCACACAGGTGCACACAAGATCAATAATGTATTAGGTCAGGTGCTTCTGGCAAAAAAAATGGGAAAGACCCGTGTCATTGCAGAGACCGGTGCAGGTCAGCACGGCGTGGCAACTGCAACCGCAGCAGCGCTGATGGGCATGGAATGTGAAGTCTTCATGGGAAAAGAGGATACCGAGCGTCAGGCCCTGAATGTATACAAAATGCGTCTCCTCGGAGCGAAAGTCCATGCAGTCACAAGCGGAACCGCAACTTTAAAAGATGCCGTTTCCGAGACTATGCGTGAGTGGACAAACCGTATCGCAGACACCCACTATGTACTGGGATCTGTTATGGGACCCCACCCGTTCCCGACTATTGTCCGTGATTTCCAGGCAGTTATTTCCAAGGAGATCAAAGAGCAGATGCTGGAAAAAGAGGGCAGACTTCCGGATGTTGTCCTGGCCTGCGTAGGCGGCGGCTCCAATGCCATCGGAACTTTTTATAATTTTATTGATGACAAAGATGTCCGTCTGATCGGATGTGAGGCAGCAGGCCGCGGTGTGAATACTGCAGAGACTGCAGCAACCATCGCAACCGGCCGTCTGGGAATCTTCCATGGTATGAAATCCTATTTCTGCCAGGATGAGTACGGACAGATCGCACCGGTATACTCCATCTCCGCAGGTCTGGATTACCCGGGCGTAGGACCGGAGCATGCACACCTTTATGACATCGGAAGAGCAGAATATGTGCCGGTAACCGATGATGAGGCAGTAGATGCATTTGAGTATCTTTCCAGAACAGAAGGAATTATTCCGGCAATTGAAAGTGCTCATGCAGTAGCCTATGCGAAAAAGATCGCACCAACACTTGGAAAAGACAAGATCATGGTAGTTACCATTTCAGGACGTGGAGATAAAGACTGTGCGGCAATCGCCCGCTACAGAGGGGAGGATATTCATGAATAAGAGAATTACAGAAGCTTTTGCAAACGGAAAGGCATTTATTCCTTTTGTAACCTGCGGAGATCCGTCACTGGAGGTTACCGAGCAGCTGGTATATGCAATGGAAGAAGCAGGCGCAGACCTGATCGAGCTTGGAATTCCGTTTTCAGACCCTACCGCAGAGGGACCGGTGATCCAGGAAGCCAATGTCCGGGCACTGTCCGGCGGAGTCACTACAGATAAAATTTTTGCAATGGTAGAAAAAATCCGTAAAAATACAAAAATTCCCATGGTGTTTATGACCTATGCCAACGTAGTATTTTCTTATGGAACGGAACGCTTTATCAAAAAAGCAGCAGAGATTGGAATGGACGGGCTGATCCTTCCTGATGTTCCGTTCGAAGAAAAAGAAGAGTTCGACGCTGTCTGCAAACAGTACGGCCTGGATCTGATCTCCCTGATCGCGCCGACCTCCCATGAACGAATTGCCATGATCGCCAAAGAGGCAGAAGGTTTTGTGTACTGCGTATCTTCGCTTGGAGTTACAGGAATGCGAACCAACATCACAACCGACATCGGGGCCATGGTAAAACTGGTAAAATCCCAGAAAGACATTCCATGTGCAGTAGGATTCGGAATTTCCACTCCGGAGCAGGCAAAAAAAATGGCCGATCAGTCCGATGGTGCTATTGTTGGATCAGCTATTGTGAAGCTCTGCGGAGCCTACGGCAAAGACTGCGTGCCGAAGGTGAAGGCGTATGTGAAAGAGATGAAGGATGCAATAAGATAATTTATCTGTTATGGATATTTATATAGTTGAAGAAAAATCTGTTTTACTGAGAGATCATGTAGAACAGATTTTTTTGTTAGATAAAAAATGCATGGATGGAAAAATATAACAATAAACTTGTGAAAAACAGAGAATAATAGTATAATTTATACAAAATATTTATAAAGGGCAGCGAATACAGAGGTGTTATATTCACTGCCCGATTATGTAAAACGGGGGATTTGTACATATGAAAAAAGAAGAAACAGGGCTGAATCTGCGGTTTGGGATCATCTGCAGCCTTTACTGGATCTTATGGGTGGCGTCTACGGTATTTCTGGTACCGATCTTAAGACAGAAGGGAATGGGAGACGGACAGATCGGATTTCTGCTTTCGGTCCGTTCCCTGGCGGCCATTGGCTTTTCACCGGTGATCGCTTCTTTTCTGGACCGGCATTCTTTTTGTTTCCTCATATATTACTTTGCTTCCAATTGCCGGATCATACGGTTAATGATCGCAGCAGATTCTTCCGGTGTGTAATAAACATCCGGGTCCATATTTGTCAGGAAATCCTGAAAAATCTGAAGGATAAACGGTTCAGTGATCGCAAAGCACATATGCTCTCCGGCATTTGTCTGATAGGTAAGGGAACACGTATTTCCACAAAGAGCCATTCGAAGATTTTCAGACAGATGATTCAAAGGTTTTTTCAGGATCCGATAAGCACCCTTCTGACAGCACTGAGCGATTTCATGAAGGATACGGGTACGCTGTTTCACAGTCAGAGGATGGTAAAACGTGGATGGGATTTCTTCGAATAATCCATCCTGCAGAAAGCGTGTCATACCATATTCTGTAAAGTATATGATGAATTTTTCATCTTTGATCCGCTGCATATTATCGATAAATAAAGCATCTGCCATAGAGATAACAGCATCTGCTCCGGGAATATTGTAATTAAAAATCTCTTTCAGCAGATCTCTTCGCAGAAATGGTAAAATACATGCTTCAGGTTGAATAAAAATTGTCACATCGGCAGAAGCCCTTGTGTTTGCAACAAACTGAAAAAGGGACGGAAGATCATCTGCAACAATAGGAAAGGTCTGGAATACAGGCTGGCAGAGATCCTGATGGGAGCGGAAAAGATTCCACAATGCCTGTAAAATTTCCGAATCCTGATATAAAATCCCCATCTGGTAATCGGAAGAACACGTGATTGCATATAAAAATAATATATTAATATTTTCTAAAGAGAAAGAGTGTGAGGTGGAAAAATGACGATTAGAGTTAGCAGATATAATATGGATGATCTTATAGCTTTATTTCCAGTTTTATTTGGAATATTAATAGCTATGGCAATTTTGGCATGGGTAGCGGTTTATTTTGTGAAAAGAATGGATAATAATAAACCTTTAATTACAAGAAGAGTTAAAATTTTGGAAAAAATATACAGCCTTGGAGAGATTGAATGGTATGTTGTTGAATTTGAAAATGGAGAACGTTTAAAACTTAGAAATCTTAATGCACATAAGATGATTCTCTCAGCTGGCGATGTTGGTATCCTCAGATATAAAGGAATGACTATTGAAGCATTTCAAAGAGAAGGAATGAGAAATCAAAATACTCATCAGTTTGGAAGCTGGGGATGAGAAATAAAACAGAAATGGGACGGTGTTTTCTGGTGCTCAAGCCATATTTCTCCGTCCCATTGGCTATTTTAAAGGAAATAAAAGGAGAGAGCAAAATGAGTAAGAAAGTAGTAAGAATATTAACTATGTTGGGAGTGATTTTTTTCCTTTTTATGGGTAAAGCATATGATTATGGTGCAGAGTCTCAGCACGGAGTACCGTATTCAACGGGCTATGTTGTAGATGGAAAATATAATTCTATACATAGTGGAGTATTAGGAGGAAATCAAAAAAGAGAGAATGATTTCAGCAGAGGAGCTACTATTTTTTATGGCCTTGGAGGAGTATGTGGTGTTATTTTTGCTGGAACATTTTTAGGACGCAGAAAAAGATAAGAGACTGTGAACAATAAAAATGATATAGACGATTGATGCTAAAAATCAGTTATTGTATTGATGGATATTTATGGAGAAAGGTGAGAAAGAAAATGCACAAGAAAAAATATTGTTTTATAATAATAACTTTAATTTGCTCTGCATTTATGATAACGGGATGCTCAAATAATAGAAATGTGAAGAATGGAGAAAGAGAGGAAAAGACAGCAACAGAGAGCAGTTCGAGTGAGAATACTGTAACTAATACAGAAAATAATACAGAAAACGTAGCGGAGACATCTTTTAATGTCAGGATAATTTACAGATTTAATGAAGGTGTGGAATGGATACAGGGAGATGCAGATGACTTGGGTTCGGGTTATGCATGTATTGACAAGGAAGGTAATGCTCTCTTTTTTGTGAATGAATCTGAGATATCAAATATTTCACCTTTTTCAAATGGATATTCTTTTATAGAAACAGAAAATGCTGTTTATCAGATTGATTTAAATGGAAACATAATAAATAAATATGATATATCTGATAATATTAAAGCGAAAGCATATGATGGAGGACAAATTTGGATAGAAGAATATAATTCGAATTTTGACAGTGCAGGATATGTATATAAATTATATGATGAAAGTGGAAATGAAATTACAGAATTTTCCATAGAAGGTACAGACCCTGTTAACGAAATTACATATTGCGGAAAAGGTGTATGGAGTTATGGAAATCTGAACAATGATGGAAACTGGGTTCGAATGTATTATTGTACACAGGGCAACAAATGGGTAGAGAAAACTACTTCATCGGATGATAATGTTTACTTTTATGAAGATACAGCGGTTTTGGGATTTGATTATGAAGATCCGAATGTTACAGGTTATAGATCGAAGATGATTTTAATGGATATAATGGGAAATTTGAATGAAATAGCTATAACCGGAGATTTAGGATGGAACTGGGGAAGTGATAATTATATAAATGAGGGATATTGTATATTGGAGGACTATGGAGATCACTTGGTTTCTTATAATGTTTCGTCAGGTGAATTTAAAGTAATGGATAATGAATATGCTGAAAAAATCAGAATGGCTGCTTTACCGGACAATTTGGTATTTGAAGATGGCTGCGTTGCACTTCCTTTAAGAGGAAATGATGAAAAAGATTATGTAGCGCTTTTTGACACATCGTGGAATATTATAGGAGAACCAATTCAAGGTACCAGATATGATTTTTCGGAAGGAAAATTAATAGTTGAACAGAATATCTCATCAGAAAATCAGGAAGGAACACATCTGGAAGCTATAGTTTATAATACCAGGGAAGAAAAGATATTCAGCGCATTTGAAAAAGGTTATGCAACTATTACTTTTTATAAAGATGGAGTTGCTTATATTTTGGATGAAACTGCCGGGGCATTGATGAGAACTGCGGCAGGCAGACTTCAAACAGCGAGAGAGTTTTCTGATATCCCGCTGGATCGTAGTTGGAAATGTGTTAATGAAAATGGTGACTATCTTTTTGATACAATTAACATGGGGAATATAAAAACAATTGAATTAATCTAAACATTACGGGTCAGTTATATTTTTTTCTAATCAAAACACAAAAAAAGTAAAACCCGGCTGGTTCCTCTCATCTGGTAATCTATAGTCACTTCAAAAAAATACCAACAGGTGGGAGGAAAAAAATATGAAGAAAACACAGATTTTTGCAGGGATTTTATGTTTGGGTATTACAGCGACACTGATGACAGGATGTGGAAAAAGCGGGACTGTTGTTTCAGATAAGGAAGATGACTGCATAGTTGTTGAACTTCCGGATGATTACGGAGTCAGAGATATTTTTAACATCGTGTCCAGCACGGAGATTTCTGTGAGCGCGATCAGTGATCCGACGGTGGCACAGTTTTATATGATCGGAAAACTGGAAGATGGGGGTAGTGTAGTATGGAGGTCTAAGGAAGAACAGACTTTCGTGTACACGGAAAAAGAAGTGAAAGGTGTGGAAGTCAGCCATTATGGCAATGAGCTGAGAGATAAAACTCCGATATCTCTTGAGGAATTTGATGAGATATGTGAGAGTAAAGAAGGATGAAGATCAAAAAAAGTAAAACCCGGTTCATTTCTCTCAGCGGTTAATCTGTAGTTACTTCAGAAAAATACTAAAAGGTGGGAGAAAAAAAGAGGACGATGCAGATATCATCGTCCTCTGTCTGTATCTATCGCATAAACATCCGAACCATCTTCTCATAAACCTTCCGATACTTCTGATACCGCATAGGAAGATCGATCCAGGTTTTCTTATCCACGATGCTCTTATAGTGCGAAAATGTCCGGAAGCCGTCGATGCCGTGGTAGGAGCCCATGCCGCTTTCACCGAAGCCGCCGAATCCCATATTGCTGGTTGCCAGATGGATGAGGACATCGTTGATACAGCCGCCGCCGAAACCGCAGCGGGAAGTTACTTCCCGGGAGGCTTTTTCGTTGCTGGTGAAGAGGTAGAGGGCCAGTGGATGAGCCATAGAGTTGATCTTTGCTACCGCGCTTCCCAGAGATTCGTAGGTGAGGACCGGAAGTACCGGTCCAAAGATCTCCTGCTGCATGACCGGATCGTCGAAAGTTACGTTATCAAGGATCGTTGGTTCGATCTGAAGTGTTTCACGGCTGGAACCGCCACCGCAGACGGTTTTGGCAGGATCGATCAGGCCGTTGATACGGTCGAAATGTTTTTCGTTGATGATCTTCCCGTAATCCCGGTTTTTCAGAGGTTCTTTGCCGTACTGGCGGCTGATCTGGCGGCGAAGTTCTGCAACCAGTGCGTCTTTGATCTCCGGGTCGCAGTAAATATAGTCCGGAGCCACGCAGGTCTGGCCGCAGTTTAAAAATTTGCCGAATACGATACGTTTGGCTGCAAGGCGGAGATTAGCAGTTTTATCCACGATGCAGGGACTTTTTCCTCCAAGTTCCAGTGTGACCGGGGTGAGATATTCGGAGGCTTTTTTCATGACTTCTTTTCCTACAGCCTGGCTTCCGGTGAAAAAGATGTAGTCAAAGTGCAGGCTGAGAAGGTGGGTATTTTCCGCGCGGCCGCCTGTAACAACGGATACATATCTGGGATCAAAACACTCATGGATCAGAAGGCGGATCACTTCGCTGGTTGCCGGAGAGTAGGCGCTTGGTTTCAGGATGGCGGTGTTTCCGGCTGCAATGGCATCGACCAGCGGTTCAATGGTGAGAAGGAACGGATAGTTCCATGGACTCATAATGAGAACGACGCCATAGGGAGATGGTTTGCGGAAACTGCGGGAGTGGAACTGTGCCAGCGGAGTTGGTACGGTTTCTTCTTTTGCGTAAGAGCGGATATTTTTCAACATATGTGTGATCTCGGAGAGCACCAGTCCGGTTTCACACATATAGCTCTCGAAATTGCTTTTTCCCAGGTCTTTTCGGAGAGCAGCATGGATCTGTGCTTCGTGTTTTCGGATGGAGGCACGGAGGCGTTTCAGGGCGCTGATACGGAAATCGAGATTTAAAGTTGCGCCGGAGTAGAAATACTGGCGCTGTTTTTCCAGAAGCTGGGTGATCTGTTCTTTTTCCATGGAATTTATGGTCCTTTCTGAAAAATCCTGCTTTGCCAAATATCAGAAGTTGTCTGAAAAGGATATATCTCGGAATATAAAATAAGGCATAAGCAGTGGTAGTGTTGTGAATGATATAGACGACGGATGGCGGATGAAAATACTCAGCAGCTGCCAGCCGGTGGCATCAGTCTGTAATACAGGGTTTCCAGTTCGCTGGCATCCATCAGCACAGGAACCGGATACAGAGGATTGGCTTCTTTGTCGGCATAATGGGCAAGCTCCGGGATGTCCGTTTCCTGGATTTCCGGGATATAGTCTCCGATGCCATAGCGTTTTTTCATATCTTTTATTGCATCAATAAACATCCGGGCAGCAGTTTTATCGTCCTCATGTTTATCGCAGAGACCGGCAGTTACGGCAAGGTTGCGGAGTTTGTGAGTGATGGGATCTCCGTATGTTTCCAGTACCATAGGAAGGATCACTGCATTGGCAAGCCCATGTGGAACATTATATTTTCCGCCGAGGGAATGGGCAACTGCGTGAACGTATCCGACATAGGATTTGGTGAAAGCACAGCCTGCAAAATAGGAAGCGCGGAGCATGTTCCGTCTTGCTTCAATATTCTGCCCGTCTGTGTAGGCGGTATCCAGATTTTCAAAGATCAGCCGGACTGCATCCAGAGCGTTTTTACGGGTGCCGGGGGTGGTAGAGTTTCCGATATAAGCTTCTACCGCATGAGTGAGAGCGTCCATTCCGGTAGTGGCGGTGATAAACGGCGGAAGGCTTAAGGTAACCTTCGGGTCAAGAACTGCGTACCGTGGGATCAGCGGAAAATCGTTGATGGCGTATTTATGGCGGGTCTTTGCATCGGTGATCACGGCTGCAAGTGTGGTCTCACTTCCGGTTCCTGCAGTTGTGGGGATGGCGATGAGAAGAGGAAGCTTTTTGTGGACCTTCAGGATTCCCTTCATCTGTGCCAGAGACTGGTGCGGTTTGGCAATGCGGGCTGCGGTAGCTTTTGCACAGTCCATGCTGGAACCGCCGCCAAAGCCGATGATCGCCTGGCAGTCGTTGTCCAGATACATATGAAGAGCCTCGTCCACATTGACGGTCGTGGGATTTGCTACGGTTTTGTCATAGATCTGGTAGGAAATGCAGTTTCGTTTCAGAGTCTGCTCCAGGCGTTCTGTAAGGCCAAGGCTTCGGATACCTGTGTCTGTGATGATCAGTACGTTGTTATAACCTCTTTTTTCCAGAACTTCCGGGATACCTCTGACGCTTCCGATGATCTTCGGATTGCGGTAAGGAAGTACGGGAAGTGCAAATTTAAAGATGTTCTGGAAAATACGGCAGTAAGCTTTTTTTAATGGATTCATGGCAGTTTTCATTCCTTTTAAAATCAAATTGTTTTATTCTAAACATTATATATAGCAGTTGGGATGGGAAAAGTCAAGATTCCGGTTTGTGGAAGTGGATTTTTGGCAGTCATAAAAAATAAAACAGGAAAATATAATATTGTCATGGCTGAAAATATCCGTTAGACTAAAAGCAGCCAAACAGAATTTAACCAAATAGCGAAGCGGATTGCGAATATCCGCTTGACTCACGGAGGAAATCATGCCAGGAACAGACATATCCGAAAAAAATCCGCTTCACGTATCCGAAGTGGATGATAATTTAAAAGAATTAAGTCCTCACGGTTCCTTTGAGCTGCCGGTGGAAACGTACACGGGAAACTGTGAGATCTTTCATGCACTGTATGATCACTGGCACAGTGAAATGGAGATCATGTATATTGAGAAAGGCAGCGGTTTTGCCAGACTGAACCGGGAGAGTATCCGACTGAAAAAAGGGGATATTCTGATCGTAAACTGCGGGGTTCTTCACAGTATGCGGACAGATTTAAACAATCCTCTCTATTATAAAAGTGTGGTGTTTGGACTTGGATTTCTGGCCGGGCAGCCGGGAGATATCTGCCAGGAATGTGTGGTATCCCCTCTGATGGAAAACAGGGCAGAATTCTGCCATCATATAGAAGAAGGAGATTCCGGGTATGAGAAGCTTAAGGAAATTTTTTTGGAGATCCATACCTGTCATACAGAGAAGAAACCATATTTTTATGTGAAGCTGAAAATGCTGTTCTTTGATTTCTTTTATGAAATGCTGACCAGGCATTATATTATTCCGGTAAGTACAGAGCAGAATAAAAGCCTTGCGGCAGTGAAGGAAGTTCTGGATCATATCAGCCTTCACTATCAGGAAAATCTTACAGTTTCGGAACTTTCCGGGCTTTCCAATTACAGTGAATATTATTTTATGAAGCTTTTTCGCCAGTATACGGGAAAAACTCTGGTGGAGTACATCAATGATTTCCGTATGGAGAAGGCAAAATATCTTCTGACCCATTCGGACGCACCGGTGACAGAGATTGCCATGAACGTGGGATTCAACAGTACAAGCTATTTTATCAAGAAATTCCAGCAGGCAAATGAGATTTCCCCACATAAGTACAGAAAGAGCATGGGACAGTCAGTCTGACAAATATCTTGCATATCATGACAGGATTGTTATATTTTTGCATCTTGATGCGTGATATCCTAATACCATCAAAAACAAAGCAAACAACCTTGTAAAAACACATTTCATCCCATAAAGATCCATGAAAGGAGATCAAAAATGGAAACGTTAAGCAAAGTATTCGAAGACAAATATAACAAAAATGTCAAAGACTGTACAAACGAGGAAATCTATCACGGACTTCTCTCCTGGACAAAGGAGCAGCTGAAAGGCCGCGGATATCAGGAAGGAAAAAAGAAGATTTATTATATTTCTGCAGAGTTCCTTATCGGAAAACTTCTCTCCAACAACCTGATCAATCTCGGTGTTTATGACGAAGTCGCAAGATATCTCAAAGAGAACGGCAAAGAACTTTCCATGATCGAGGAGATCGAGCCGGAGCCATCTCTTGGAAACGGCGGTCTTGGACGTCTGGCAGCCTGCTTCCTGGATTCCATCGCAACTCTGGGACTTCCGGGAGAAGGAATCGGACTTAATTATCACCTTGGACTTTTCAAACAGGAGTTCAAAGATCATCTTCAGTTTGAGACACCGAACCCGTGGATCGAGCCGGAGAGCTGGCTGACAGACGCAGGCGTTTCCTATTACGTACCGTTTAAAGGCTTTATGCTGAAATCCACACTGTATGATATTGATGTGGCAGGATATGAGAATAAGGCTATCAAGCTTCGTCTCTTTGATATTGATATTGCAGATGAGAGCATTGTAGGAGAGGGAATCTCTTTTGACAAAAAAGATCTTCTTCACAACCTGACTCTGTTCCTGTATCCGGATGACAGCGATGACGCCGGAAGAAAGCTTCGTATTTACCAGCAGTACTTCATGGTAAGCAATGCGGCACAGCTGATCCTGGATGAGGCGACTGCCAAAGGCTCCAACCTTCATGACCTTGCAGATTACGCAGTGATTCAGATCAACGATACACATCCGAGTATGGTAATTCCGGAGCTGATTCGCCTTCTCACAGAGCGTGGAATTGAGTTTGAGGAGGCCTGCGAGATCGTATCTCATGTATGCGCTTACACCAACCATACCATCCTTGCAGAGGCACTTGAGAAATGGCCGGTTTCCTATCTTGAGGAAGTAGTTCCGCACCTGATGCCGATCATCCGCAAACTGGATGAGCGTATCAAGGCAAAATACCCGCAGGAAAATCTTGCCATCATCGACAAGAATGACCTGGTCCACATGGCACATATGGACATCCATTACGGATTTTCCATCAATGGTGTTGCATCCCTTCATACAGACATCCTGAAGGAGACAGAGCTTCATCAGTTCTATGAGATTTATCCGGAGAAATTTAATAATAAGACAAATGGAATCACCTTCCGCAGATGGCTCCTTCACTGTAACCATCCGCTGACCGAGTACATCACATCTATGATCGGCGACGGCTTCCGCAAAGATTCCTTTGAGCTTGATAAAATGCTTGAATTTAAGGGAAATCAGGACGTTCTTGCAAATATCCTGAAGATCAAACAGGACGCAAAGAAGAGATGTGCAGAATTTATCAAGGCCAATACAGGCGAGGAGATCAACACACACAGTGTTTATGATATCCAGATCAAACGTCTCCATGAGTACAAACGTCAGCAGCTGAATGCACTTTATATCATCGACCGCTACCTGAAGATCAAAGCCGGCGAGAAGCCGCAGCGTCCGGTAACCTTTATCTTCGGTGCAAAAGCAGCTCCTGCATACATCATTGCAAAGGACATTATCCACCTGATCCTCTGCTTACAGGAACTTATCAACAATGATCCGGAAGTTTCTCCATACATGAAGGTTGTTATGGTGGAAAACTACAACGTAAGTGCAGCAGAGAAGCTGATCCCGGCCTGCGATATCTCCGAGCAGATTTCTCTTGCATCCAAAGAGGCCAGCGGAACCGGAAACATGAAGTTTATGCTCAACGGTGCGGTAACACTGGGAACCATGGATGGTGCAAACGTGGAGATCAGCCAGCTGGTAGGCAGGGAGAATATCTATATCTTCGGTGAGTCCAGTGAGCAGGTCATCAAGCACTATGAGAAAGCGGATTACTGTGCAAAAGATTTCTATGACAAAGATGAGCGCATCCGCCGTGCAGTAGATTTTATCGTAGGAAACGAGCTTCTTTCTATTGGAAGTGAGGAGCATTTAAGAAGACTGCATCATGAGATCGTAAGCAAGGACTGGTTCATGACACTTCTTGATTTCGAGGATTATGCGAAAGTAAAAGACCAGGCACTGTCCGATTATGAGGACAGAACCGCATGGGCAGAGAAGATGCTTGTGAACATCGGAAAAGCAGGATACTTCTCTTCAGATAGAACTATTGAAGAGTACAACAGAGATATCTGGCATCTGACAGCTGAGAAATAAAACAGTCTCAGCCAGATTGCTTCGGCGCGTATATAAAATAGAAAAATAGAAAATAAAAACACCGGCATTCATCGGAAATATGTACTGGGTCTGAGATGTCAGAGATGATCTGGCAACCCGGACAGGACATGTTACAGATGAATGACCGGTGTTTTTTATGAAATCAGATAAGTGGATGATTCAGGCTTTTCCATGCTTAAACGCCATCATCATTTCCTTGGTAAGGCTGATATTGTCACCCTCATCCGGAATATCTTCCCGGTTGAACCAGGAGGCCATGGAAAGTTCGCTGTGGTCTACAGTCAGAGTATCATCGCCGTCCAGGTCGCAGTAGAAGCCGAACAGAAGGGTTCCGGAGAAGGACCATGGCTGGCTCTTGTAGTAGCGGAGATTTTTGACCTTTACGCCGATCTCTTCCATAACTTCACGGTGAACGGTCTCCTCGATGGTCTCACCAATCTCCGCAAAGCCTGCGATCATGGCGTAGCGGGTGTGGTTTCGGCCTTCATATTTGGAGAGTATCAGCTTGTCGCCGTTGGTAACTCCTACGATCACAGCCGGAGAAAGTACCGGATATTCTCCGTTTCCGCAGGCAGGGCAGATCATCTTGCGCTCCGCCTTGTCATGTACCATGGGTTTACCGCAGCAGCCGCAGAAACGACGTTTGCTGTACCACTGGAAAAGCTGGTATCCGGTAATTCCCGCGAAGGCCAGATACTGTGGTTCAGCTGTGCGGAGTACGCGTGTGATCTCAAACTGATATCCGGGAAGAAGACTGGTATCCAGATCCGGGATCAGGTAAAAATGTTCTTCGTCAACAGAGAAGAGATAGATATAATTCTCATAAAGATGATCAATTTTTCCTTCCAGTTCTCCAAAACTTGGAAGAGTCATGGTCTCGCCGTCTTTTTTCATAAGGATCTTGCCTTCTTCGTAGGCGAGGATGTGGCTTGTTTTATCCGGGGCCACAGGCTTGTATTCATTGTGATAGGTATGCGGTGCGATATCCTGGATCATGATCGATAATTCCTTTCCGAATTCATTGTCTGGCAGTGTTCACGGATGATGCTGCCATGAAAAATAAAACATGCTTCCTACAGTATAAGCTTACATCACAAAAAAGGCAACGTCCTTTTCTTAAGGATTTTCGCAATATCAATAGAGAGAATGTAATGTCTGTCTGGAATGGCAGATATTATGGAAAAAATGTATCCGGGCTGGCAAAATCACATAAATCAGTTGCCTGGGGTTCAGAGGAAGTGTAAGATAGAGATATTACATTGTGCAGAATAAGCGAAGAGGCGGACGGACTTTATACCGGGTGTACCGCGGATATATTTCTGCACAGAAGGAGAATATTATGCCAACAACAGAAAAGCCGGGCCTGACCCGGGATGCCATTAAATATCTGGCGATTTTTACCATGCTTCTGAACCATATCGCCAACGTGCTTCTGCCGGAAAATACGATCCTGTGGGAAGTTCTGGTGGATATCGGGTATTTTACAGCCATTACCATGTGTTATTTTCTGGTGGAGGGATTTTATTATACCCATTCCCGGAGAAAATATGGCGAAAGACTTCTGATCTTTGCCGGAATCTCTCAGGTTCCTTATACGATGGCCTTCGGATATTCCCAATTGAACATGATCTTTACATTATTTATCTGCTTCATGATCCTGGTGATCCAGGAAAAAATGATGGCAAGTCCGTGGAGGATTCCTCTGCTGATCCTGCTTCTTTTGCTGTCCGTTTTTTCGGACTGGGCGATCCTGGCACCGGTTTTTACCATCTGGTTTTATGCAGGATGGGGGAACCGGAAGAGAATGATAACCGCTTATGGAGTCGGTGCTGTACTTTTTGTGCTGTTTAATTATGGTTCCTATGCGGAAAAAATGGCAGCCGGACCGGCAATGGTACATGCGTTACTGTCTGCAGCAGGAATTGTGGCGTCGGGAATCATCATCCTGAACTTCTACAATGGAAAAAAATCTGAAAAAGCACCGAAGTTTTCGAAATGGTTTTTCTATATTTTTTATCCGGCACATCTTCTGATCCTGAGCATAGTACGGATTATAGTACAGTAATATACATAAGAGAACAGGTAACGAATATCTGCCTCACTTATGCATAACCGGATAGATTGCCGAAAATAAAACTCATATCCGTATAAAACATAGTAATTCTGTAAGAAAACAGAAAAATAGAGAAAAAACTCTTGAAAACCGAAAAATTATCTGCTATGCTAACTGACATGACAAAGGCGTCTGGAAATTAAGTTTCCAGGCGCTTTTTGCGTTGCAGAAATAATGTGAGGGAATCGAGGAGGAAATGGATGATGAATGCAGGAGATACTGGCTTTATGCTGATCTGTACAGCCTTTGTGTTCTTTATGACACCTGGGCTTGCGTTTTTCTACGGAGGACTGGTCCGCAGAAAAAATGTGGTAAATACCATGATGGCCTGTGGGGCGATCATGGGGCTGTCCGTTGTTATGTGGACATTGTTTGGATATTCGCTGGCATTTGGCGGAAACCATGGAGGGATTATCGGAGACCTGAGATGGTTTGCGCTGAATGGTGTTGGCTGGGAGCCGGGACCTTATGCAGATACGATCCCGCATCTGGTATTTGTAGCGTTCCAGATGATGTTTGCCATGATCACACCGGCACTGATCACCGGCGCTGTGGTTGGAAGAATGCGTTTTAAGGCGCTGTTTTTCTTTGTGGCGATCTGGTCTTTGATCGTGTATTATCCGATGGCACATATGGTCTGGGGAGACGGCGGATTTCTGGCAGCCATTGGCTCTGTGGATTTTGCAGGTGGAAATGTGGTACACATCAGTTCCGGTGTCAGTGCACTGGTTCTTGCCATTTATCTGGGGCAGAGACGTGGCTATGCAAAGGCAACCTATCGTACACATAACATTCCCTTTGTATTTCTTGGGTCGGCCATGTTGTGGTTTGGATGGTTTGGTTTTAATGCGGGAAGTGCACTGAAAGCAGACGGTCTTGCAGCGCATGCTTTTATGACCAGCAGTATTTCTTCTGCCTGTGCACTTCTGACATGGATGCTGATCGAGGTGATCCGTGAGGGAAAACCCACACTGGTTGGTGCCTCCACAGGTCTTGTAATTGGTCTGGTAGCGATCACACCGGGGGCTGGTTTTGTACCGGTGTGGGCATCCTTTATCATTGGAATCCTGGTAAGTCCGATCTGTTACTTTACCGTAATTCTGCTGAAGCAGAAACTGAAAATTGACGATGCGCTGGATGCTTTTGGCTGCCATGGTATCGGTGGTATCTGGGGAGGAATCGCCACGGGACTTTTTGGAAAATCTTCTATTAATTCCGTTGCAAAATGGGATGGCCTGGTGTTTGGGGACTACCGGCTGTTTCTGGCACAGGTATTAAGTATTGTGATCACCATTGCGGTTGCCATTGTGGGAACGCTGATCTGTATCGGAATCGTGCGGATCTTTACACCGCTTCGTGTAGATCCGAAGGAAGAACTGGTTGGTCTGGATGCATCCCAGCATGGAGAAAATGCATATCCGTCATTCAATGGATTTGACTGATCATGACAGAAAGATTTTTTATGGCAATGATCGTGTGAAAATGGAGGAAATCGTATGCTTATAAAAATAGAAGCAATTGTAAGAGAAGAAAAAATGGAAGATGTCAAAGCTGCGTTAAATGAGATCCAGGTAAACGGTTTTACCGTAACCCAGATCATGGGATGCGGAACCCAGCGTGGTTATACAGAGTATGTCCGAGGTTCCAAGATTGATGTATTTTTGAAACCGAAGATTAAATTTGAAATTGTAGTATCATCGGAAGACTGGGAGATCAAAGTTATCGATGCCGTACAGAAAGCAGCCTTTACCGGCGATCCCGGAGATGGCAAGATATTCAGCTATGAGATCCGTAATGCTGTCCGTATCCGTACCGGCGAGACCGGATACGATGCGCTGCAGTCGGAGTTCCTGTAAAATAATAAAGATGTAAAAAAGATCCTTCTGGAAAAACTGAGATATTCAGATTTTCAGAAGGATTTTTTGCAGATAATTAACAATAGTCTTACTTTGATTTGATGCAAACTTCTGCAGTTACATATAAGATAGAAAGGTACACAATAGATCAGTTAGAAAGTAAAATTAAAACATACGGAAAAACTATGTCAAAAAAGAAATCAAAGAAGATCAGAAAAGAGCAGGCTCAGGAGTTGAGTTCAGCAGAACCGGAACATCCTAAACTGGCGGCAGAAAAAACAGCAGCCATTGCAAGTTACATCAAGGATCCGGACTATCGTCTCCGCTGCAAGGCGGCTATAGATATTCTCATGGCGAAGCTTAAAATGATTAACGCAGAACTTTCCGGACAGAAAAAGCGTACTGTGATCAGTCAGATCACCAACCGGATAAAAAGTGCTGAAAGTATTTACGCTAAACTTCTGAAAAAAGGACTGGAACCGGATTTTGAGACTGCCAGAAAAAATCTGAAAGATCTCATCGGCATCCGTGTAGTCTGTCCGTTTGAGGATGAGCTTTACCAGGTTGCAGAATCCCTGGAAATGCAGAAGGATATCGAGATCGTCCGGATAAAGGATTACATTAAAAATCCAAAGAAAAACGGCTACAAAAGTCTTCATCTGATCGTGAAAGTACCTATCTACTCTGCGGAAGGTGAACAGAAAGAACTGGTGGAAATACAGCTTCGGACCATTGCGATGGATTACTGGTCTGTGTTAGAATATGAGTTGTATTATAAAAAAAGAGACAATGCGGAAATTGAAGCAGAATTAAAAAAATATGCAGAAGAAATTGCAAATCTGGACCATAGAATGCTGGAACTACGAAATAAAATTGAAAAAATCCGAACAATCAGCGAATGTGAGATCAGAATGCCTGTTTTATGACAAAACTGTAAAATTACTGCATCAGAAAAGGAGGAATATATGGAAACATTAAGATCAAAAAAAGGCTTCATCTGTGATATGGATGGTGTAATCTACCATGGAAATAAACTCCTGGACGGAGTAAAGGAATTTGTAGAATGGCTTCAGAGAGAGGATAAGAGCTTTCTGTTCCTCACCAATGCAAGCAGCCGTTCGCCAAGAGAACTTCATGAGAAACTTCTTCGCATGGGACTGGATGTCGGAGAAGAGCATTTTTATACCAGTGCACTTGCAACTGCGAAATTTCTCCAGAGCCAGGCTCCGGGATGCAGCGCTTATGTGATCGGAGATCATGGTCTTTACAATGCTCTGTATGACGCAGGGATCACCATCGACGATGTTTCACCGGATTATGTGGTTGTAGGTGAGACTACTACATACGGCTATGAGCACATCTTACGTGCCATGAACCTGGTAAACAAGGGAGCCAAGCTGATCGCAACCAACACAGATATCACAGGCCCTATCGAAGGCGGGATCGCACCGGCCTGCCGTGCATTTGTAGCACCGATCGAAGCTACTACAGGCAAACAGGCATACTACGTCGGCAAACCAAACCCTCTGATGATGCGTACCGGACTTCGTATCCTGGGCGTACATTCCAATGAAGCCGTGATGATCGGTGACCGTATGGATACCGATGTGATCGCCGGTATTGAGACAGGCCTTGACACAGTTCTTGTACTTTCCGGTGTATCCACAAGAGAAACTGTAGATAAGTTCCCATACAGACCGAGACTGATCCTGAATGGAGTGGGAGATATCCCGGTGCTGGAGAAATAAAAGATATTTACACATGAAATTATAAATTAGGATTTATAAAAAAGAAAACGGAGAATTCCTGGAAAAAGAAGTTCGGGAATTCTCCGTTTTGTTGTTTGAGTCATTTCAGTCGGGCTCTGTTTATTATGGGTTATACTCTGTTGATCAGCTGCAAAGATGACACTTCTCACAGGCAGACGGTGTGGCTGCACAACCGCCGAGAGCAGTTTCACGAAGCTCTGCAGGAAGCTTTTTGCCTACGGTATACATGGCATCGATCATCTCATCCAGAGGGATGAATTGGGTGATACCGGCCAAAGACATTTCGGCTGCGATAAGGGCATTGGAAACACCGGCTGCATTACGGTTCTGGCAGGGATATTCCACCAGGCCGCCTACCGGGTCACATACAAGACCGAGCATATTCATAAGAACGGTGGAAGCCGCATAGGTACACTGCAGCGGAGTGCCGCCAAGAAGTTCCACAGCAGCAGAAGCAGCCATTGCGGAAGCGATTCCGACCTCAGCCTGACATCCGCCAACAGCACCGGCAACCGTGGCGTTTCGCATGGCAAGATAGCCGATCGCGCCTGCATTAAATAGTGCCTGGCGGATTTTTTTATCGGAAAAGCCGTAGACCTCCTGAAGTGCAAGCATCATTCCGGGAACGATCCCGGCACTGCCGGCAGTAGGAGAGGCAACGATAAGTCCCATGGAAGCGTTGGTCTCAAGGGTTGCCATAGCGTAGGTGATACCCTTTCCGAGAACATTTCCGCACAGGCTTTTTCCCAGGTCATGAAATTCGCAGAGCTTTCGGGCTTCACCGCCGATCAGTCCGCCCATAGATATCACCGGATCTTTGATGGGGGAAAAAGCGGCGTCCTTCATGATTTCCAGAACCCGGTCCATGCGCTGGTCCACGATTCTGGCAGTTGTCTCACCGAGGATGATCTCACGCTGGCGCATGACCTCGGAAATTGGAAGATTTTTTTCCTGGCAGAGAGCAAGGAGTTCTTTTGCATTTTTAAAATCCATGAAACAGTTCCTCCCTTTCCCTACATCTGAACAACCATGACGTCATGGATGTTGGTGTTCTGGTGAATGCTTTCTACGATATCTTCCGGAAGATGACCATCGGATTCTACAATCGTATAGGCCGTGGTTCCCTTGGATTCCCGGAAAAGGCGCATGAAAGCAATGTTAATGTTACGTTCACTTAAGCATCTGGTGATGTAAGCCACAACACCAGGAGTATCCTGATGGATCACAATGATAGCGCTGTATTCGCCGGTGAAATCAACTTTTACGTGGTTGATCTCCACAATGCGGACCTTGCCGCCGCCAAGGGATTCGCCACGGACAGTCATTTCCTGGCCCTGGGCATTGACCATATGGATATCTACCGTGTTGGGGTGCACATCCGTTTCCACTTCATTAGGAGTAAAGGAAAAGTCGATACCCCTGTCTGTTGCAATGTCAAAAGAATTCCGGATACGCATATCATCGGTGGAAAAGCCCATGATTCCGCCAAGGAGGGCACGGTCTGTACCGTGTCCTTTGTATGTTCTGGCAAAGGAACCGTAAAGGGTGAACTCCACTTTTTTCAGGGGCGGCATGATCATTTTCTGGGCAAGGAAAGCGATCCGCGCCGCACCTGCGGTATGAGAACTGGAAGGACCGATCATATTCGGGCCCATAACGTCAAATACACTGATAAAAGACATTTTTCTTAATTCTCCTGTGGTGTTTTTACAATAAATTTCTTATAGATCGTATCAACGATCACGCCGATAGCATTGTCACCGGATACGTTGCAGGCAGTTCCGAAGGAATCCTGTGTAATGTAAAGGGCAACCATAATAGCGCAGATAGCGCCGTCCGGATCACCGGCTTCGGCTCCGAATACCATGTAAAGAAATGGAAGGGCAGTCATGATGGAACCACCTGGAGCACCGGGAGATGCAACCATGGCAACACCGAGAGTCATGATGAACGGAACGATGATCCCAAGACTGATGGGCAGCTGGTTCATAAGGCAGACTGCAGTAGCACAGGCTGTGATGGTGATCATGGAACCGGCCATGTGGATGTTTGCACAGAGCGGTACTACGAAGTTGCGGATCTGCTCGCACACGCCGTCCTTCTTTGCACATTCCAGGTTGACCGGGATGGTAGCTGCGGAAGACTGGGTTCCCAGAGCAGTTGTGTATCCCGGGATCTGATTTTTGATCAGAGTGAAAGGATTCTTTTTGCTGACAGTACCTGCGATCACAAACTGGATCGTAATGCAGATCAGGTGCATGATGATAACAACAAGGAATACCTTCCAGAGGATGCTTAAGATGGCAAAGGTTTTTCCGGAAATAGTCATATCTGTGAAGGTTCCGCAGATGTAAAGCGGAAGCAGCGGGATGATAATGGTATGAAGGACCTTGTCAATGATCTTGGAAAAGTCACTCATTCCGTTATAAAGGCTGTTTCCCATTTCTTTTCCACGCATGGAAGAGAGGCAGAGTCCCATCACAAAGGCAAGAGCAACAGCAGAAAGAGTATCCATGACCGGCTCCAGTGTGATGGAGAAAAACGGTGTCAGGGATGCGTCTGCGGTAGCTGCGATCTGATCCAGTGCACCTTCACTCATAAAGTGCGGGAACAGGCTGGATGATACCAGATAGGATGCGGAACCTGCGATCAGAGTGGAGCCATAAGCCAGAGCCACTGTGATCAGGAGAAGCTTCCCTGCACCCTGTGAAAGATCCGCAATACCCATGGTCACATAGGCAAGGATCATCAGCGGGATGACAAATTTCAGAAAGGTACTGAAAAATCCGGAAAGGGTTACAACAAAGCGACAAAAGCCTTCCGGAAGGAACTGGCCGAACAGGATACCTACGATGATGGCAATGATCAGCTTCGGCACAAGTCCGATCTTGATTTTTTTCTTTTCCATTTGGATTCTTTCCTCCTGAGTATGAATTTATTCATTTTGCACAAAAATACGATTGACGTCCTCGTGATTGTATTGTAACATTGACATAAAAATAAGGCAAATTCACAGATTTCATCATCACGATGAAAAAATTTCATAGTAAAAGGGAGAAAATCATGGAAATCCGTCAGTTGGAGACGTTTGTACATGTAGCACAGCTTCAGAGCTTTTCCAGGGCAGCAGAGGTTCTGGGATACACCCAGTCAGCTATCACTGTCCAGATCCGTCTTTTGGAAAATGAGCTGGAAACAAGACTTTTTGACAGAACCGGAAAGCGTGTGGTGCTTACTCCGTCCGGAAAAGAGTTTATGGGGCATGCAAGCCGGATCTTATATGACGTAAATAAAGCAAAAAAGTCAATGAATGATGATGCGGAACTGAAAAATCCATTACATATCGGGACTATTGAATCTCTCTGCACAGCAAAGCTTCCGGCTGTTCTCAGCAAATTTCGTGAGTTTCACCCGAAAGTAAATATGCAGGTGACTATTGATACACCGGAGCAGCTGATACGGATGATGGAGCATAACGGGCTGGATCTTATTTATATACTGGATACCCCAAGGTGGGACCAGAACTGGGTGAAGGTCATGGAGAAGGCAGAGCCGGTAGTATTTGTGGCCTCTGCAGATTCGGAGTTTGCGGGAAAGACGCTGAAGATGGAGAATATCCTGGAAGAGCCTTTTTTTCTCACGGAAAAGAATGCCAATTATCGCCAGGCCCTGGATCAGCAGCTGGCGCTTAAGAAGCAGGCACTGTCACCGGTGCTGGAGATCAGTGATACTGCCTTTATTATCCGTATGCTGGAAAAGAACCACGGACTTTCCTTTCTTCCCTATCTGGCTGTGGAGCGGGATATCCGGAAAGGAAGAATTGCCCTTTTACATGTGGAAGATGTGGAGATATCCATGTACCGGCAGATCTTTTACCATAAAAATAAGTTTAAGACGAGAGAGATGGAGGAGTTTATCCGTCTGGCGGCAGAGTGAAAGTCAGAGCTTGTAAAAACAAATAAAATGTGGCACTATAAAAGAAAAACACAGGAGAGAAAAAAATGAATCTTATTGAAGAAGCAAAAGCTCTTGGTTTTTCCGACGCAGCGGTCATAAGTACCGATCAGCTTGTATTTGTGCCGGAATACCGGGTTTTCTGCGAGGACAATCTTTGCGGGAATTATGATAAAAACCCGGCATGTCCACCACAGAGCGGCACTGTAGAGGAGATGAAAGAGCATGCGCTGAAATACGAAAAAACGCTGATACTCCAGACAATGCAGGATGGCCTTATGGACTACAAAAAGGCAAAACTTGCTCATAACAAACTGACAGAACAGCTGGCAGGGAAGATGAAAGAAGAGGGAATAACTGATCTTCTGATCATGAGTGCGGGGCCTTATAAACATAATTCCTGCATGTCCGCTTACTGTGTGGATGCACAGAAAATGGCAGACGCTGCAGGAATGCTATGCTGGACCAGCGACGGAATGATCCGTTATTTTTCCCAGGTTCTTTTCCGTGGGTAAGATGAAGGATTTTGTAAAGGAATATGGGAGAAATAGATGGAGTTTTACGAATGCGAGTATCCGTTGACAGAAACAGAAAAAACGTGTAGAGTTTAAATAAATGTAATTACATAAAAAGAATCAGCAGGAGAAAAACCAGAATGGAAAAATCAACAGTTTATTTCACTGATTTTCGTTGTCCGGTGGGAACCAGCCAGCTGGACAAACTGAAAAAACTCTGCGTTGCCGCAGGAATCAAAGATATCGATATGGATGGAAAATTCGTAGCCATCAAGATGCATTTCGGAGAGCTTGGAAATATGGCATTCCTTCGTCCGAACTATGCAAAGGTAGTAGCAGATCTCTGTAAGGAGCAGGGCGGAATGCCGTTCCTGACAGATTGTAATACCCTTTATCCGGGAAGCAGAAAGAACGCACTGGAGCATCTGGACTGTGCAAATCTTAACGGATTTAACACGATCACAACCGGATGCCAGATCATCATCGGTGACGGAGTTCGAGGAACCGATGAAGTAGAAGTTCCGGTAGTAAACGGAGAATACTGCAAAACTGCCCTGATCGGACATGCTATCATGGACGCAGATATTTTTATCAGTCTCAGCCATTTCAAGGGACATGAGACAACCGGCTTTGGCGGTGCTCTGAAGAATATCGGTATGGGATGCGGAAGCCGTGCCGGAAAAATGCAGCAGCATGCCAGCGGAAAGCCGGCCATCCATGAAGATGTCTGTCGTGGTTGCCGCCGTTGTGCGAAAGAGTGCGGAAGTGATGCGATTACATATGTAAACAAGAAAGCAGTTATCGATTACGATAAATGCAAAGGCTGTGGCCGCTGTATCGGGGCCTGCAGCTATGATGCCGTATACAATCCGAATAGCAGTGCAAACGAGCTTCTTGATCGCAAGATGGCAGAGTATGCACAGGCTGTCTGTCACGGACGTCCCCATTTCCATATTGCACTGGTACAGGATATCAGCCCTAACTGCGACTGCCATGGTGAAAATGATGCGCCGATCCTTCCGGATATCGGAATGTTCGCAAGCTTTGACCCGGTTGCACTGGATCAGGCCTGTGCAGATGCCTGCCTGAAGGCAACACCAATCGCCAACAGCCAGCTTGGAGAGCATCTGGCAGAGCCGGGATGGCACTGTCACCATGACCACTTTAAGGATTCCAATCCGAATATTGAGTGGAAGGCAACCCTGGACCAGGCAGAAAAGATCGGTCTGGGAACCAGGGAATATGAGCTGAAGACAATCAAATAAGAAACAGAAATCATATAAAATCACGAAAGCACGCCTGTTACATGGCGTGCTTTTTTGCGTAAATAAAGAAACATAAAATGAAAAAACGTATAAAGACGGTATCTAAAATAAAAAACATATGCGTGCATATGCGTGCTCGAAATACAGCTATTGTGAATAATATACAAAGAAATAACAGGAAAATTTGGACAAAAACGAGAAAACAGAAAAAGCTGTAAATTTATATTGCATAATCAGACTGCGTGTGATAACATACACACAACATAATTAACACGCATTTAACACGCAAATAGAGAAAAATAGCACGCAAATACGAAAATATCAAAGATAAGCGGAGCTAATGTGCAGGAAAACGTGCAGATCGTGTGTACAGAAACAGGCTGCATTCTGTGAGCAGAGAATACAGAGCAGGCCTGAAATCTTTTTCAGAGGAGGAAATTATGACAGGAATACAGAAAAAACAGCGTCTGCTGACTATGATATTCGGAGCTTTTGCAATCTTTTTTACCGGATATCCCCATGTATGGTCTATTTACCAGCCCTATGTGATGGAGCAGGCAGGCTGGAGCCAGGGACAGGCATCCATGTGCTTTTATCTGGCACTGAGCACCTTTGTATTCGGAAATATCGTAGGCGGAAGGATGCAGAACCGCTTTAAGGAAAAGACGATTGTATGGATCGGAGGCGGGATCTTTGCGGCAGGAATCCTGGCATCCACATTTCTGATCGTTCCTACACCGCTTCCTATGTATCTGTCTTATGGCGTGATGCAGGGATTTGGACAGGGAATGATCTACACGGTGATCCTGGCAACTGTGCAGAGATGGTTCCCGGACCGTACCGGATTTGCTTCCGGTGTTGTGGTAACTGCCAACGGACTTTGCGGATTTTTCCTGGCGCCGCTGAGTCGAAAGCTGCTGGAGGCAGAGGGCGTGCAGAAAACCTTTCTGATCATTGGGGCAGCCATCGCAGTTTCCTGGATCCTGTGCGGCATCTTTTTTCAGGCACCCGATAAGAGTCTGGTGAACGCAGGTGGCTCTGCGGCAAAGTCCGGGACATCGGAGATGAAGCAGTATACATCCGGAGAGATGATGCGTACAAGAAATTTTTATCTTCTTCTTGCGACCATGTTCTTTGGACTGATTTCTTATTTTATGGTTTCACCGGTATCCCAGACACACCAGATCGACCTTGGGATTCCGTCTGCAGTGGCAGTCAGCGCCGTTATGCTTGGATCCATTGTCAATGCGGGAGCAAGACTGGTGCTTCCGACACTTGCAGATAAAGTGGGAAGGATCGTCTGCATCAAAGGAGTGCTGATCGTGGCAGTAATCGCTATGGGAGTTCTCGCTGTATCAAGATCCCTGGCAGTAACGGTTGCTGTTGTGCTGATGTACGGCTGCTACGGCGGCATCATGGGAAGCTTTCCGTCCCTGACAAGCTCTATTTTCGGAATGAAGCACACCGGGGAGAATTACGGATTTGTCATGTTCGGCATTGTATTTGCAACCTTTGGCGCACCGGCGATCTCCGGTCTGGTGAGCCGCAAAGGTTATGAGATGAACGTGGTATTTGGGATCGGAGCTGTTTTTGCAGTGATCGCATTTGTATGCCTGACTCTGCTTGGACGGAACCTTGTGAAAGAGCATGCCGAAAAATCTGCCGGAGTAAAGAATGATACAGCACAGGTAAGCAAACCACAGGCAGAATAAGTCTGAATGTAACTGGATGCAGAGCTGTATCAGCTGCCGGATCAAAGACAGCTGACTGCGAATCAGAAAATAGAAAAACCTGGAAGAAATAAAATGCCTGTGGCTGATTTCTTCCAGGCTTTTTTTGAGTTGCAGGGATCAGATATTTCTGCTAGGATAACGAGAGGATGAGAAAATCAGATATTGTTTTTGACTGTTTATGCAAGTAATTGAAGATGGACAAAATAGTAATTGTATTAACTGATAAACCATAGTATAATACAAATATGAACACAACATATAAATCAAACAACAATGTCGTCTATTCCTGTAAATAC